>Ga0182234_10020_pt1 | contig 109619 bp, 111 predicted proteins | sample hydfratesGB_TM_A_FD_145595 | JGI IMG/M metagenome (GOLD analysis project Ga0182234, IMG submission 145595) | Subsurface microbial communities from deep shales in Ohio, USA - hydraulic fracturing test GB_TM_A | ecosystem: Environmental > Aquatic > Deep subsurface > Shale gas/oil reservoir >...
AAAAAAACTATATGCGGGAGTAGTCTGTCCATTTTCAAGCAACTGATTGGACAAATGATTTATTTATTCTCAAAAAAAGTAGTTTTTATGATTTTAGGTGTAGTTTTGAGTTCATGAATAATTCAGGCTAATGTTTCTTTATCTGTTTTTTTACCAATTACTGTAACTAAAATATATATACCTACGAATCCGAAAACTAATGCTAAGATAGTTCCTAAAACACTATCAAAGGCTCCTACAATTATGTATGAAATCATTGCAAAGCCTGCTCCTGTAAGTGCATAAGGTATCTGGGTCTTAACGTGGTCAATATGATCAGAACCCGATGCCATTGATGACATTATCGTAGTATCCGATATAGGAGAACAGTGGTCTCCAAATATTGAACCGGATAAAACTGCACTAAGGGTAGCTAAAACTACCGGTGATGTAGTTGGATCTACCGTTACATAAGCACTTGCTAAAGGTACTGCTAATGGAACAACAATAGCCATAGTACCCCAAGATGTTCCTGTTGAAAATGCCACTAAACAGGATATTGCAAAAACAAGTATCGGAAGAAGTATGGATGGTACTGTATCTGATACTACCTGTATTAAGAATGCTGCCGTTTTAACTTCTCCAACCACCGCACCTATAGACCATGCTAAAATAAGAATTATAGCAGTTATTAATAGGGATTTACAACCATCTACCCAGGAATCAAAAACTTCTCCTAAGTTCATGATATTTCTAGTTATAGCAAGTACTCCAGCAACTATACTTCCTAGAACTGCTGCCCAAATTAATACAACCAATGCATCAGCATTTCCAAAACATCCTCTTATATCAGTCCATGGTATAGAACCTTCGCCTAAAACCCAACCATTGTATCATAATCCGAAAAATGCAGCTAATACCAAAGTAACTATAGGAATAGATGCGTTGGGAACTTGTAATTTAATATCACGCTTATCTGCAAATTCTTCAGTATCTAAGCTTGACATAGGTTTAGCCCCGTCAGCTAAGACTTTTCCAGTAGTTCTTGCCCTTACTTCTGCATCATACATTGAACCGTAATCTCTTCTTTGTAAAATTAGATTATAGATTAGTACTAATGTAAATATATTATAGAAAGCATAAGGTATTGTTCTAATGAAAACCATAAAAAAGTTACCCTCGACTCCCATTGAAGTAAAGACATCCGATATCAGCCCAATTTCATAACCTATCCACGTGGAAATAAAAGCCATTCCAGCCACAGGAGCTGCTGTCGAGTCAACTATGTATGCTAATTTTTCCCTAGATACCTTCATTTTATCTGAGCGAGGTCTCATAGTTGGTCCAACAATCAAGGTGTTTGCATAATCGTCGAAAAAAACTAAAATTCCCATAAGAGTTGTTGCTAATTGTGCACTTCTAGCATCTTTCGCTCTTTTTGATAAGGCTTCAGCTATTGCTTTAGTACCTCCCATTTTTCCTATTATACCAACCATGCCTCCAATTGAAAGTGTAAATATAATTATACCAGCATTCCAACTATCAGCTAAGCTACCTAATATATAGGTATCTAGAGTTCTCAAGAATGATATAAAGGGGTTGTAATTATTTAACATTAACACTCCGGTAAATATTCCTAAAAACAAAGATAGTATAACTTGTTTTGTGATGAATGCCAAAGCTATAGCTAGTAAAGGAGGTAGTAGTGAGAGAATCCCAAAAGGACTTCCTTACATCTCTTCTCCATAAGTAGTAATAGTAAATAAAAGAATAAATATAACTACCATGCACAGAAACCTATATTTAATTTTCATTTTAATCCTCCTAGATTTAAGCACCTCCAGGATAATACAAAAAATAAATTATTATGTATTTATTTTCATAAGTGTATATATATCAAATAAATTATAACATATTACTGAATCAACTTTGTTAATTGTTCGTAACATTTAGTTGGATTTAATAATATTTTCAAGCTCCATAAAATCATTTATTATAAAGTCAGGTTTTACGTCTCCTTCTTGTACTGAATAATGGCTCCATCCTACTAAAACAGATTTAACTTTTGCATTTTTTGCACATTCAACGTCAAATTTTGTGTCTCCTATGTATATGCTGGAGCTTGGATCACCTTCCATATTTTCAATAGCCTTAAGTAATGGCTCCGGATGGGGTTTATGTTTTTCAGTATTGTCGACTGCAATTACAGATTTGAAATATTTTTTTACTTTAAAAGTTTCTAAAATTTCAACTGCAGTATCGCTAAGTCTAGAAGTAACAACCCCTAGAGTAAACCCTTGATCATGTAATTTTTTAACAATTTCAATTGCATTTTCATGAGGATTTAGGTAATCATGGAAAATACCTCTGTGGTAGTTTCTATACTCTTCTAAAACTACCTCCAGTTCTTCTTTAAACTCTCTTTTTAGGGTTTCTTTTAATGGTTCTCCAAAGGTTTTTAGTATTTCATCTCTTGAAGGTTTATTATTATTGAATTTTTCATGTATATGTGTAAAAGATTTTACTATTACTTCTTCTGTATCAGCTAAGGTACCATCTAAATCAAATAAAACATACTTTATCATTATTTGCTCCTTTGTTTTCTTCTATCTATTTCCTTTAAGTATTTTTTTCTTAACCTTATACTATCCGGTGTTATCTCAACTAACTCGTCATCTTCAATGAATTCCAAAGCATCTTCGAGATTCATTTCAATTGGAGGTTGAATTTTAAGACTGTCATCTGAGCCGCTCGATCTCATGTTTGTCAACTTCTTGTTTTTACAAGGATTAACTACCATGTCTTCTTTCCTGTTGCATATTCCAACTATCATTCCCTCGTAAACTTCTTCACCACTGTCTATTATTAGCCTACCTCTTTCATTAAGGTTGTATAGAGAATAACTCATCGCTATACCATTTTCCTGAGAAATTAAGACTCCATTTTGCCTCTTTTCAATTTCACCCTTATATTCTTCATAGGAGTCGAATCTCCTAATTAGAGTTCCTTCTCCTCTAGTATCATTAATAAACTCACTTTTATACCCTATAAGACCTCTTGTAGGTACAATATATTCCATAACCATGTAACTACCTTTTGATTCCATCTTAATCATTCTACCTTTTCGTTTATTAATTTTTTCTATAACCGAGCCTTGATAATTTTCAGGAACTTCTATTACTATTCTTTCAACAGGCTCTAGAGTTTGGCCGCTTTCTTTCTTAAATATAACCTCAGGTTTAGAAACTGCAATTTCATAACCTTCTCTTCTTAAGTTTTCTAAGAGTATCGACAAATGAAGCTCTCCTCTTCCAGAAACTTTAAAAGAATCTTTTTGTCCTGGTAGTTCCTCTACAGTTAACCCTACATTTACTTCTAGTTCTTTATTTAGTCTTTCTCTTATTTGTCTAGAAGTAAGGTACTTTCCACTTTTACCGGCTAAAGGTGATTTATTTACCATAAAGTTCATTGATAGGGTTGGTTCTTCTATTTTTATCATTTCCATTTTTTCTATTTTATTTTTTAAACCTATTGTTTCACCTATAGAAATATGTGGAACCCCTGAAATTATAACTATATCTCCAGCTCCTGCTTCATCTATAGGAGTTCTTTGTAATCCTTTGTAGGCAAATATTTGTGATATTTTTTCGTCCTTTATTTCACCATTTCTTTTGTATATTGATACAGTTTGTCCTTTTTTTATAGTCCCTTTATAAATTCTACCTATTCCTAACCTACCAACATAATCATCATATGCTAGGTCGAAAATTTGCAGTTGTAAGTTTTCATCTGATAAGTCTGGATACACTCCCGTATGTTCAACAATAGTTTCAAGAAGAGGAATTATATCTTCATTTTCATCTTCCATATTTTTTCTAACAATTCCTTCCTTCGCTATCCCGTAAAGTATTGGAAAGTGAAGTTGTCCTTCTGTAGCATCTAATTCAAAAAATAAATCAAATACCATGTTTACTACTTCTTCTGCTCTTTCGTCTCTTTTGTCAATCTTATTTACTAGAAGTATAGGTTTGAGACCCATCTCAAGAGATTTTTGCAAAACAAACCTTGTTTGAGGCATTGGTCCTTCACTTGAATCTACCAGAAGTATTACTGTATCAACGGATTTTATAACCCTTTCTACTTCCGACGAAAAGTCGGCGTGTCCAGGGGTATCTATAACATTTATTTTAATACCTTTATACATTATTGAACAGTTTTTAGAATATATTGTTATTCCTCTTTCTCTTTCTAGATCATTGCTGTCCATAATGCAATCTACTACTTCTTCATTTTCTCTAAAAACACCACTTTGTGATAGGAAAGCATCAACTAGTGTTGATTTTCCAGCATCTACATGGGCTATTACTGCTATGTTAATAATTTTTTCTTTCATTTTACCACCTTTTTTTCCATTAAATAAACAGTACTAAAGTACTGTTTATTTATAAAAAATCTTTAATTTTTTAGATTTATTAATACATTGATTTTAGTTCTTTTAATACACCTATTATATTTTTTTCTTTTCCATCTAGTAGATTTCTGTAGTCTTCATTGTCCTTTAAGAAATTATAAGTTTTGTATAACTCATCAAAACCATTTCGAAAATTACCCTTCCAGTAATCTATTAGACTCTTGTTTAACTTATAGTATAGGATTATATTAAACTTTTCATCTTTTTTCAAGTTATTTATATTTTGAATTTCTTCTTCAGCTAAATTATGTTCTTCTTCTAATAGATAATTCACGATTTCTTCAAGATTATTTAGTTTACTTTCTTCTAAAACTTCTAACCTATCTATCTTTAATAAATAATCAATTTTTAAAAAAAATAAATCAAATTTTTCATTATAATTATCTGTTGTTTCTATTAAACTATCCACAACAATGCTATACAATACAGGGTCCTTAGTATATGAAAATAAGTCTTTTAAAATAAGAACCTTACTTCTATGGGAAATTTCTTCATTTTTATATATAAGTTGTAGTAAAGATTCTATAAATTTAGTTTTACTTTCACTCTCAAGTTTACCATACTTAAGAATATAATACTTTGTTCCAATTTTATTTTTATAATCATTATTATGAAGGTTTGTTAGGGTTTTAACTGGTGTAGTATCGTATAAGTGTTCATCTCCAGGATAGATATATCCACCAAAATTCAAATATTCTAAAGTACTAACAGCTTTTATATACCTTTCATCTTCTTCTGTTGTTTCACTGTAATTGTAATCCATAAATAAAGGGAAAAATCTTTTATATTCATAAAGATAATTTACAGAGTTTACAAATATATTCTTGTGATAGTATATGTCCTCAAATATATTTTTTATTAACCTTGATGATTCAGCTCTAGTAATATTATCACTTGGCCTAAAAGTATTGTCATTGTATCCCATTATAATATTATTGCTGTAAAGCTTTTGTATTTCTTCTCTGTAGGCATAGTTTCTACTTAAATCTTGAAAATTTAATTCTATTTCTTCAATAGGAACACTAGTAATTAATGAAGTTACTCTAGCAGCTTCTTCCCTAGTAATTGGTTTGTTTGGTTCAAAAATATTTCTTGAAAATATTTCATCTATATTTTTATCGTTCATTAGGCTGATATTATTTTTAAGGCTTAAGACATAGGAGTATGACCAGTGGTCTAGATCAAAGTCTTGGTATTTAAGATTGCCAGAAAACTCATCAAAAAATATACCCTGACTTCTTCCAGCTCTATAAAGAATAGTAAGAAATTCCGCTCTAGAAATATTCCTTTCTGGTTTAAATGTATAGTCACCGTATCCATTGAATATATTTTGTTCATTAGTTGCCCAATATATATCCTCTCTTGCCCAATGATCTTGAACATCGAAATATATAGTTGCTCCAAACACATTTATACTTATTAATGTAAAAATTAATACTAAAATAATTATTTTTTTTATCATTTAAAAACTCCTCATGTTGTACTGTTTATAATGTTTATTTCTTCCCTGGTAAGTTTGAATTGTTTATTTAAATAATCCTCATAATTTATATACCCATCTAAGTTTACATCTATAAATGATATTTTGTTAATAATTGGTAAATTTTCAAGTGCGTAAGGGTAAAATTCATACAAGTCTTTCCCTACTTTCTTCAATTCCATAGAACAAATAAATTTAAAAATCTTTGAATTTAAGTATTTAACAAGATTTTCATATTTAATATCCTTATCTTTACATATTCCAATATAAATATCTGCGCTACAAAAAAGATTGTTTTTGTCATTAAAAAAAGTTGGCTCTTTAGCTTTATAAGGGAATATAATTTTTTCTTCTTCGAAAATTTCTCTTTTTCTCGGCCACTGAAGTTCGTACCATTTTATTATACCTTTTTTGCATTCTCTTCTTTTTTCCAATCTTGATTTAAATTGATTTAGATATTTTTCAGTTTTTGGATATAGGCTAATATCTAAATCTTTAGAATAAATTAGTTTATAGTTATTAACATTAATAATATGGTCTTTATAGATATTACTATTTTTAATCCAGTTTTTAAGCAAATCTTTTTCAAGAGAATATTCTTTGATAATATCATCTGTAACAACAAAAGCTTTATCTAATCCTGTTATTATTCCTTGTTTGAACTCAATAAAGTCCTTTATTCTAAATTGGGTTTCACTATATAGTTTACGTAATAATTCCAATTGGGTTTGGGGTCTTATAATCCACTTATCTGATTTAAGGTTACCTTGATTGAAATCAACATGGTTAAATTTTTCATCATATAGGTAACTGTAATTAAAATTGCCTGAAGATTTTTCTTTTGATAACTTAATAATTAACGGACTTATATTTGCTCCTTTGAAAAGATTAGAACCGTTGTAATCAACTATTCTCTCTATTTTATAGTTATTTTTTAAGAATTTTCTTATTTCGAATGAATTTTGTCCTTCCATAAAATATCTAGAGGTAATAAAAATAATTTTGCCGTTCTCTTTTAGCATTCTATATCCCTTTTCAAAAAAACAGAAAGATATATCTGATTTATTTGTATAGGTATTGTAATTTTTATATAGTTTTTCTTTATAATTTTTTGATAAGTTTTTATGTCCTATATAAGGTGGATTTCCAATAATTAGATCAAACTTATAATCATCTATTGGGTTTATAGAGTCAAATAATATGTCTCCCTGAAATATATTTAAATCCTTATTTTCTAATTCTGGATATTTAAGCAATATACTTAATTTTGTTAAAAAAACTGAAAATTCATCTTTATCTACTCCATATACAAGGTTTTTCACTATATTTTTAACACTAAATCCTTTAGATGCATATTTTTCTATAATAGGTATTAAAAAATATCCTGATCCACAGGATATATCTATAATTTTATTATCAGAATCCCTTGTGATTGAACTAAAATCATGCATTTCTATCATATCCATTACAGTATTTTTAGGTGTATAAACCTGTCCTAAACTTTTCTTTAAATTTTTAGTTGTAATATTTTCATAGATATCCCCTGGAGTTGACTCTAAAAATTGATTTTTGTTTTTTTCTATTAATTTATCTATCTCTTGGTCTAGGTAAGATAAATTATCAAAGTAAAAAAAATTATATTCTAGAATCAGATTATCAATATTTTCGGTTTTTGATTTTTTTCTAAAAAGGTAATATACAACATGTTTGACAGCCATTTCTTTATTTTTAGTATTTTTTATTATTTTTTTTAAAGATTTGATTAATGTCATATATTACCTACCCTTTATTTTTTCATTAAATTCTCTATTTCATCAATTTCTTTTAATATGTCTTTTGATAAGTTTATAGAATCTTTTTCCGTTATAAGTATGTCATCTTCAATTCTAATACCTATTCCTTCTTCTTCTATATATAGTCCTGGTTCTACAGTAATCATCATACCTTTTTTAAGCTTGATTTTTTTGCCACCAACATCATGTACATCTAAACCTAAAAAGTGAGAAACACTGTGATAATAATATTTACTCAACTCATCTTTTTCTTTAATAAGACCAAGTTTTTTACATCCCTCAAACAAAATGTCCTTTGCAAGTTCATTTAATTCCAACAAGGTTTTCCCAGGTTTAGCTTCTTCTATCACTTTTTTGTTTGCTTCTAATACTACACTGTATACTTCTTTTTGTCTATCAGTGAATTTTCCATTTACAGGGAAAGTTCTAGTAATATCAGAATTGTATTCCTTGTACTTAACTCCTAGGTCACAGAGTATTAAATCGTCATCTTCTGTTTTGCTATCATTGTTAATATAATGAAGTATCACTGCATTTTCCCCAGAAGCTGCTATAGTATCAAAAGAAGTTGTAACTCCATAATTGTCTAGGATATAATTATAATTTGCCTCTATTTGATATTCAAACATGCCGGTCTTTGATTTAATCATCATGTTTTCAATTGCTTCTTTTGTTATATCTATTGCTCTTTGAGTAAGTTCTATCTCTTTTTTATCTTTTATCAATCTTAAATTTTCAATATGTTTATTAATGTTTTTTATCTTTATATATGGATATTTTTCTTTTAAGACTTTAGATAGTTTTTGTGATTGAGTTAAAGGTTCGTCAATTTCCCAGTTTTTAAAATCTAAATATATATTTTCTATATCATAATCCTTAAGTAGGGTAATGAGATATTTAGTAAATTCTTCATTGAATTTTATATTATCTATTTTAGATATTTCCTTTGCTTTTTCTTCTTTTAAGAATCTTCCTACCCATTTTTCCATCTTTTCATTAGGTTTTTCAATAAATAGAGTTTCTTCCTCTTTTTCTGAATTATTGTACAAATTAATAAAGTTTTCTCTATTAATTCCTGTTAGATAAAAAAAGTTTCTATTAGAATTAAATTTATAGAAATTGTCCTCTGAATTTCTAGGAGCTTTTCCGGAGAAAACAACAACTAGAGAATTTTTCTTAATTTTTTCTGTAATACTTTCTCTTCTTTTTTTATACATTTTCATTCCTCACTTTTCACTTTATTAGCTTAATTGTATAAGATAGGTTTAAAAAAGTAAAGAAATAAGAAACATTCCTTTACTTTTATATTATTTTCTGTTTAATGCTTCAACTGGAGGTAAATTTGAAGCCATATAAGCTGGATAAACACCAAATAGTAGTCCTGAAGTTAGAGCTACAACTGTGGATATTTTGACTGCCTGCATGCTTACCACAGCATCTAATCCATTTCTATTAAATAGATTTATTACATATATACCAGTAGCAATTCCAATAATACACCCTATGATACTTACATAGAGAGCTTCAAGCATGAATTGAAGAAGCAAGTCATATTTTTTCGCCCCTAATGCTCTTCTTACTCCTATTTCTGAAGTTCTTTCACTAACAGCTACCAGCATTATATTCATAATGCCCAACCCACCTACAAGTAATGAAACTGCTGCAATCCCACCTAGTAGTAAGGTCATAACTCTGTTAGCATTATCAGCTTCTCTAACAAGTTGATTCAAACTTGTAACAGTAATTAGTTCGTCGGAAGAGTTAAATATATTGTTGTCTTGATTTCTAGGCTGGGTGTTTATTTCTTCTTTAATAGGTTCTTCAACGGGCATGTCGGGAACTTCTCCACCTCCACCGTCATCATCTCCATCTCCATCTCCTGGACCTGTATCTTTATCGTAAATTCCTAGTTCTCTTTTATAAATTCTACCTAACTGTACAATTGATAATGCTGCATTTTCTGGAGAATCAGATTTACCCCAAATTTCTGAAACAGTTCTATCTCCATCTATTTTCATTGCTGCAGTATAGGGGATAATCACTTTATTGTCGATATTTTCTCCTTTACCTTCTCCTTTTCTAGATAGTACTCCTATAATTCTATAGGATATTCCGTCTATAGTCATGGTTTGTCCTACTGGACTTCTACCATTTAGTAAAGAAACAGCCACATTGTATCCTAAAACAACTACTGGAGATCTCTGTTTTACATGTAGGGATGAAAAGAAATTTCCATCTATTAATTCGTGATCTCTAATTATTGGATACTGTTCGTTAACTCCAAGAATTTGAAGTTCTCCTCTTGTTCTTCTCCATCTTATATTTGATTCTGTATTTACAACAGAAGTAGCATATTTTAGTCCATCTACCCTATCCAACAATTCTATATATTCCTCTGGTTCGAAATTTAATGCTGGTTGGTTTGATTTTACAATAACAACATTTTTCCCTAAACTTTCAAATTGTTCAACAACTGTTTGCCTTGCACCTTCTCCTATACCCATTAAACTAACAACTGAAGCCACACCTATTAATATTCCTAAAACAGTAAGTGAAGTTCTGAGCATATTTGAAGTTAATCCATTCAACGCCATTTTAGCAGTAAAGTAAAATCTTACAAGAGTGGATTTTGTTCCTTGGTATTCACTCATAGTATCACTCCTCTGGTTCTGTTTCTGGGATTATTGTATCATTTGATTGAATTGATTCACTTGGTAATAAATCTGAACTGCTTCCAGTTATAACTTCCTGACCTTCTTCTAGACCTTCAAGTATTTCAACATACCTGTCGTTCATTAATCCAGTTTCAATTTTAACTACCTCAACAACTTCATCATCTTTTAATATTTCTACTTTAGATTGTCCATCTTCTTCAAAAACAGCTTCTATAGGAACAAGTAATGTATTTTCTGCACTTCCAGCATCTATGAAACATTTAGCCATCATTCCCGGTCTTAAATCTCCACTACCAGATACTTCAATATTTACAGAATATTGGATTACTCCACTTGAGTCCTGTCCTGATTGAGATACTCTAACCACCTTACCTTCAAATACTTCTCCCGGTAGTGCATCTACAGTTACTTCAACAGGTGCATCTTGCTTAACATAAACTACATCAAGATCATCTACTTGGGTATATACACTCATATTACTTGTATTAAAAATATCTCCTACCCATTCTCCAGCTCTTATTGTTTCTCCTTTTTGTCTCCAAAATCCTGCTACCACTCCATCCATAGGAGCTGTTACAATCAAGTTATTTTTTAGTTCATAAGCTTTATCTATTGTTCTTTGAGCTTCTCTTAATTGGTCCAAATTTTCTTGTATCATAATTCTAACATCAGCACCAGCCAATTTAACAATTGACTGACCTTCTTCTACATAATCATTTTCATTAACTAATACATCAGTAACTACAAGTTCATCTGATGAAATAGAGTTTTTATAAATTTTTTCTTCTTTTTTATAGCTTTCTACCTCTGCCATATGTTGTAAAGTAGAAGCAGGTTCAAAAGAATCTTCCGAATTAGCTAAATTAACACTTGCAATCATACCTGTTTGAACTAAACCTGGATTTACTGCTTCAATTTCTCCCCAGTGAACATAAGTTAGTCCGTATTCATTATCTTCTGGATTATCAGGAACTGCATTGCTGTTTAATTTTGTGATTTTCCCCTCATAATATCCATCGAAGTAAGGGAACTTAAGTAATATTCTTTGACCTTCAAAAAGTTTATTATATTCTGATTTATTAGCTTTGAATTTTAATTTAATTTCTGAGTCATCTACAATGCTGGCTATAAGGCTTTGAAGTTCTTCGCCTTCTTCTGCATTTAATTCTGTAACCCTTCCTTTTATAGGAGCATTTATTACTATTCCATCGTAAGGATTTATATTATCAACTTGTGATACATCTATTCCTAACAGCTGGGCAAGATATTCTTTTTTGCTTTCAAGCTGATCTTCCAAATCTCCAATTAAACTATCTAAGTCTGTAGAAGCTAATTTTAAAACTGGGTCACTTTGAAGTAGATTGTCTCCTTCTTCTGCTAAAAATTCTTCTATAACATAAGATATATTATAAAGTTGTGGGTCTGATGGTTCTGGTATTCTAATTCCTCCACCGTAGGCTGCATTAATTTGACCTGAAGTTTCAACTCCTACACTTATATCACCTTTTGTAACTGGACTAGTAGAATATATGACTTCTTGTCTACCTTCAACATCTGTGTCTGGAATAAGTTGAGAAATTGCATAATATCCACCGGCTACTACAAGTGCTATTATAATTATTACTGGTAAAATTCTTTTTATCATTTCTTCCTCCTGAAAATTATTTTTTTATGTGTCCGTCTATTAATCTTATAATTCTATTTCCTATTTTTGCTATGTTTTCTTCATGAGTAACCTGTACAATAGTCATATTTGTTTCTTTATTTAATCTTTTGAAAATGTCCATTATATCATTCCCCGTCTTTGTATCTAAAGCTCCAGTCGGTTCATCTGCTAAGATTACGGATGGTTTGCCTACAATAGCTCTAGCTATAGCAACTCTTTGCTGCTGGCCCCCGGACAATTGATTAGGTAAATGATTCATCCTATCTCCAAGACCAACTATTTCTAATGCTTCCTCACATAATTCTCTTCTTTTTTTCTTTCTAATTCCTCTATATATAAGGGGTATTTCTACATTTTTAATAGCATTTAATGTGCTTAATAAGTTAAAACTTTGAAAAACAAATCCTAAAAAATTGTTTCTAATTTCTGATAGTTGAAAATCATTTAATTTTTCTACTCTATTACCATCAAGCTCATATATCCCATCTGTCGGTTGATCTAAACAGCCTATAAGGTTTAATAAGGTTGATTTTCCTGAACCTGAAGGTCCCATAATTGAGATAAATTCTCCTTCTTCCACTTCTAAATCAATTCCTTTTAAAGCTTCTACATTCACTTGGCCTAATTTGTAATTTTTATATATTTTTTCCATTCTTATTACTTTATTCATTTCACACCTCCATCAACATTAGTTTAGACGTAGAAGTCTCTCGATTGTTCCAAAAATAACAAAAAAAAATAGATGTTATTTTAAAACATCTATTTCTATAGAGTCAATCCAAACATTTGCTTCTTCTTTATATTGGAAAAGAAGTTTTATTTCATCATTATCTCCTAATGTGAGAGAACGTTGTTTAATATTCCAAGAGTTTGGATTTAGCAGGGTTTTTTCATTAGTTATATTTGAAATTTCACCATTCTTTCTAACTTCTATAATCCAATTGCCTTCAATTGTTTTATCACTGATAAATCTTGTAGATATTCCTACTTCTCTGTTTTTTAAGTAAACATAATCTTCGGAGTTTAAATCAATTACTGCAAAAAGATATTTTTTATTGTCACTTCCATTATTTTCAATTTTCAAAGAATAGTAACCATCATAAAACTTTGAAAAATCAGTTACTGCATAATTGTCAGAATTTTCCTTTATAATTTCTTCATTATAAAAACCTAAAATACTTTCCGGAAGATTTTCTTCCGGTTTATTCGATTCTTGATTTTCATTATTTTCCTGTTCATTAGGTGTTTGATTAGTAGGTTTATCCTGTTCTGGATTAACCTGTTCCTCTTTATTATAATTAAATAAAAGCATGATAATAACCGGTACAATAATTACGGCTAGAATAATCGGTAAGATATATTTATTTTTTTCTTCTTTTTCATTCTCGTTTTGAGCATTTTCTGAAATACTATCTTCATCTATTTCTTTAGTTTCTTTAGTTATAGGAATTATCAAGCTGTAAGTTGGCGAATTCTTGAAAGCATCTAGTAGATCTTTAATATCTGAATACTCATTAGAATTTGCTCTTTTAATTATTCTTCTAATATCTGGTGGAATTTCATCAGACACGTTAAATTCCTCTATAAATTTCCCAACGAAAATATAATGCATATAGTTTGATGCTTGTTTCATTAATAGGCTTGCTTCTATATCATAGTCTTGATTAAAAATTAATAAGTTCTTGAAAATAATATTTTGATTATCGTCTATTAATATGTTATCTTCACTAATCATACTATCTGCTTGAATATCAGAATATTTTTCAAGTTCAATAAATTTTTTCAAAAGGTTTTCTGTTAGTATAACTCTTTCTTTATAGGTTAAGTTATCATTGCTAATAAAATCAGTTAATCTATTGTGATTTACATATTTTGAGTATATATATAACCTATCTTCAGTTTCTTCTATTGCTATAAGATTATCAGAACTGTTTGGATAGTAATCCTTATCTATCAGCTCTATTAGTCTTTCTCTTAATATAATATTATTATAGAATAATTCTTCATTTTGATTTTTACATAGGAGTATTCGCTGAAAATTACTTTCATATACAATTTTTTCTACATCATAATTTTCATAATTAATCATAAGCTACCTCTCTAATTATTATTTATATTATTTTAACATATTAGCTAAACTTTTTAAATGAAAATAAGGAATGAGTGTTTACTCATCCCTTTCATCTTCATCTTCATTTTTTATTTCATAATCTACATTTTCAATAACATCTTCTGGATTTATATCTTCTTTTCCTTTTTTATAACCATATTTAATAAATAACTTATTCATTAACGTAATTAAAAACACCAGCATTATTAAGTCATCAATTATGCTAAATCCAAATACTGGCGCTGGTATTAAGTCAGCGGGGCTTATAATATATATGATCATAAGTATAATTTTAATTTTATCCCATATTTTTACGTCTGGATTTTTAATCATGTTAATTAAAAGTATCATCTGCTTAATTAAATACATTTACAACACTTCTCAATCTATGATTATTTGTATGCCTTTTAGATTTTTTGATATTTTTTTATGTAAATCTAAACTATCGCTATTATTTGATTTCCCCAATACTATGTGTGTAGCTTCTATATCATTTGCTACTTTTATTAATGATTTTTCAGTGTTATTTGATCTTTGAACTATTAATTCTGCATCTTTCTGCTTAGCTAAATCAAATAAATACTCTAAAGCTTCTCCATCATCATTTCCATATAAAACTCTATCTTTTTTATTTATTATGTGAACAATAAACAATTTGTCATTTTTATTTTCTCTGGTATCATCACCTTTAAAAATAAGTCTACTTGAAGTTTTCTGATTTGTAACACATACCATAATTTTTTTGTTATTACTCAAATTAATCTCCTTACTATTCTCTCCATACACAAATGGCGGGAATATGTGGGAATCGAACCCACCCGGGACGCTTCGAACGCCCCACACTGGTTTTGAAGACCAGGAAGCACACCAGCACTCATCTATTCCCCTAAGAAATTAAATTATAACATATGAGTAATTCTATTACAAGGTCAATTTTTTAATGAAATATTTCTCCTAATTCAACTATATTTAATGACTTTTCATCGATTTTTGCCTCAATTACTTCCAGCAAAGCATTTACTGTATCCAGTGATGTTAGAGTTAATATATTGGATTCCACAGCTGCTCTTCTTATCTTAAAGCCGTCTGTCAATGAATTATTTGCTTTAGTAGGAGTATTTATTACCATGCTTATTTTCCCGGATTTTATTACATCAATAATATTTGGTCTTTCCTCACTTATTTTTTTTACAATTTCACATTCAATATTATGTTTTTGAAGAAATTCCGTAGTACCTTTAGTAGCATAAAAGTTATAACCTAGTTTTTTAAATCTTTTTGCAATACTTAAGATACTTTGTTTATCTTCATCTTTTACTGCACATAAAATTGGCAAGCTTTTATCAGGTATTTTTACATCTGCTCCCATTAACCCTTTATATAAGGCACCTAGATATGTCTCATGAATACCTAAAGCTTCACCAGTGGATTTCATTTCTGGTCCTAAGCTTATTTCTATATTTTCTATTTTTTGAGAGGAAAATACCGGTACTTTTGCAGTATATCCTTTTATTTTCTTTTGAATACCATATTCAAATCCTAAATCTTTAAGATTGTCTCCCAGCATAGTTTTAACCGCTGTATCTATCATTGGTATTTTTGTTACCTTACTAATATATGGGACCGTTCTACTTGATCTTGGGTTCACTTCTATTACAAATGGAATTTCATCTTGTATTATAAATTGAATATTTATAATACCTTTGATATTCAATTCTCTTGCAATTTTTTTAGTAATTTCTTCAATTTCTTTTTCTAATTTGTTACTTAATGAAATATTTGGATATATAGATATGCTATCACCGGAATGTACTCCAGCTTTTTCCAAGTGTTCCATTATGCCAGGTATCACAACATTTTCTCCATCAGAAATAGCATCCACTTCTACTTCTATTCCATTTAAATATTTATCTATTAAAATAGGATTGTCTTTATCTACTTTATAAGCTGCGTTGAAATGCTCTTTTAATTCGTCATCATCATTGGCTATTTCCATACCTTGACCACCTAAAACATAAGAAGGTCTAACCAAGATTGGATAACCTATTTCCTTTGCTATTTTTAGGCCTTCGTCTAGATTTACTACTCCTTTACCAACTGGTCTACGTATAGATAATTTTTCTAAGAGATTATCAAACTTTTCTCTATCCTCAGCGGCATCAATATGTTTCCAACTTGTTCCAAATATATTAACACCCAGTCCATCTATGAACTTTGCAAGCTTTATTGCCGTTTGTCCACCGAACTGTAGTATTACACCTTCCGGTTTTTCTTTTTTAATAATGTTGTAAACATCTTCTTCTGTTAAGGGTTCAAAGTATAACTTATCAGCAACATCAAAATCCGTACTAACGGTTTCAGGATTATTATTTATAATTATTGCTTCTATGTCTTGATTTCTGAGAGCTTTTATACAATGTACACAACAGTAATCAAACTCCACTCCTTGACCTATTCTTATAGGACCGGAGCCTATTACTATGATTTTTCTTTTGTTTGATACTTCAACCTCATCATAATCTTCATAAGTAGAATAATAATAAGGTGAAACTGCTTCAAATTCTCCACTACATGTATCTACATACTTATAGTTTGGCTTTAATCCATAGGATTCTCTTAGTTTTATTATATCTATTAAATTAACTTTAATAAGTTCTGATATACCTTTGTCTGAAAACCCAATTTTTTTAATTTTTTTCATATAATTAGAGTCTATTTCTTCAATTGATTTCTTTTTTAGATTTTCTTCTTCTATCACTATATTATTAATTTTATAAACAAAGAAATTGTCAATTCCAGTTATCTCATGAACTTTATCTACATCATAACCTCTTCTTAACAATTCTGCACCAACAAATATTAGTTCATCATGAGGTTTTTTTAATCTTTCTTTCAACTGTATAATATTAAGGTCTTTGTAATCTTTATGTTCCAAAGTGAACTGATTATTTTCTAAAGATCTTATTGCTTTTAGCAAGGAAGCTTCAAAATTTTCACCTATAGCCATAACTTCCCCGGTAGCAGCCATTTGAGTCCCTAAACTTCTATCTGCCTTTTTAAATTTATCAAAAGGCCACTTAGGTATTTTCGTTACTATATAGTCTAACACCGGTTCGAAACATGCTTTGGTTTTTTTAGTAACAGAATTTTCTATTTCATCTAAATCGTATCCCAAAGCTATTTTAGCAGCAACCTTGGCAATAGGATATCCCGTCGCTTTTGATGCAAGGGCTGAAGATCTACTAACTCTAGGGTTAATTTCTATAATTTTATAATCAAAATTATCGGGGTTAAGTGCAATTTGAACATTGCAGCCACCTTTTATTTCAATAGCATTTATTATTTTAAAAGACGCTGTTCTTAACATTTGATATTCAATATCTGATAAGGTTTGAGAAGGTGCAACTACAATACTATCTCCCGTATGTACTCCTACAGGATCTAAATTTTCCATATTACATACATTAATGCAGTTGCCGGAATTATCCCTCATAACTTCATATTCTATTTCTTTATATCCTTTTACACTTTTTTCTAAAAGCACCTGATTGTTTAAACTTAAATTTAATCCTTTAGTTATATATTTAATTAGGTCTTCTTGGTTTTCTGCTATTCCTCCTCCAGAACCGCCTAAGGTAAAAGCTGGTCTTACAATTAAAGGATATCCTATTGTCTCAGCTGCCTTTAACCCATCATCAAGATTTGATACAGATTCACTTTCTATAATGGGTTCTCCTATTTCCTTCATAAGTTTTCGGAATTTTTCTCTGTCTTCTCCAACTTTTATATTTTCTATACTTGTTCCAATTATTTTAACATTATATTTGGATAAAATACCTTTATCATAAAGCTCAACAGCAAGATTAAGACCTGTTTGTCCTCCCATATTTGGAAGTAAGCTATCTGGTTTTTCTTTTCTAATTATTTTTTCTACTGTATCACTATTTAGAGGTTCTATGTATACTTTATCCGCTACATTTTTATCCGTCATTATAGTAGCAGGGTTACTGTTTATCAGTACTGTTTCTATGTTTTCTTCTTTTAATGCTTTACAAGCCTGGGTGCCGGAATAATCAAATTCTGCTGCTTGACCTATAATTATAGGTCCAGACCCTATGACTAATACTTTTTTAATATTATTATTTTTTGGCATAATTCCTCCTATAAAAATCTATAAATTCATCAAATATATAATCAGATTCTATCGGCCCGGGAGAAGCTTCAGGGTGATATTGAATGCTTTTAAACATAAGCTCTGTACTTTCTATTCCTTCGACAGTGTTGTCGTTTAGATTTATATGTGTTATTTCAACATTTTTCGGAAGTGTCTTTTCCTCAACTATATATCCGTGATTTTGGGATGTTATAAAAATTTTGTTGGTTTTGAGATCTTTAACAGGATGGTTGCCTCCTCTATGTCCGTACTTCATTTTTTTCGTATCCCCACCTACAGTTAGAGATAGGAGCTGATGTCCTAAACATATTCCTACTATTGGTTTGACTCCTATGATTTTCTTAATTTCTTCTATGGATTCCTCCAAATCTTTAGGATCTCCAGGACCATTAGAAAGAAAAACTAAATCAGGATTGGTTTCCAATATTTTTTCAGCTTTTGTTTTGTATGGATATACTCTTATATTACAATTTCTTCTATTAAACTCTTTTAAAATATTTGCTTTAACTCCAAAGTCTATCACTGATAAATTTATCTCTCCACCTTTTATTTCGTACTCTTTCTTAGTGCTAACAGAGTCAACAAACTTTTTCTTACTAAAATTTTGGAATAAAGCTTTTACTTCTTTTTCTGTAAGATTCTCATTAGTTAGTATTCCGTTGACGGTTCCTTCTTTTCTAAGAGTTTTAGTTAAAAATCTTGTGTCAACTTTTTCTAAACCAAATACTTTTTCGAAATCCAGGTATTTTTCAAGTGTCATCTCTTTTCTGAAATTGCTTGGATGTTCGCATTTTTCTCTAATTACAAAGCCCCTTACCTTTACACTATCTGATTGTAAATCAGAAAAATTTATCCCGTAGTTTCCTATTAAAGGATATGTCATAACCACTATCTGTCCGAAATAAGATGGATCAGTTAGTATCTCCTGATATCCAGTCATACTCGTATTAAAAACAACTTCTCCAACTTTAGTTTCCTTTGATCCAAAGGATATTCCTTTTAACGATATCCCATTTTCTAGTATTAATTTACCTTCCATATAACCTCCTCAAAAAAAAGAGACATCTCAGTACCAGGGTACTGTGATATCTCATATTCGCATATATAATTTTCCCACAAAATTAATGTATTCATTTCATACTCCTTTATAGTATCTCGTACTATCTTAAAGGTTCTTGATTTAAAATATCATACATGTTGAGCTTTGTCAATTATAACTCATAAATTTCTCTAACTCTGAATTTTCCGTTTGTGTATTCTAGTAAAAAACTCAATCTGCGGTCTTCTCTTATGTAGCTTTCATTATAGAAAACTACCTCTATTGATGTCGTAAGTAAGGTGTTGTATTGATTGTATTGATAATCTTTTATGCTGTATCCAATATATTCAGAAATATTTTCATCTAAAAAATCTAACGCTTCTTCTGAAATTTCACTGTATACATTTCTATCTTTAAAATAGGAATTTAATACCTCGTCTATAGTGTTTATAGGTTTAACATAATCTTTATATAGTATAGTATTGCTGGGACTAAGAGCTTCACCAATATAATATTTATCGAAAAAGAAATCATTTTCTCCATTTACAATTTTTACAAACTGAATTTCATCCATGGATGCAGCAGTATTCACAAGTGAATAAAGAACTAAACACTCTTCTTCTTCATTCAAATATATTCCATCTTTCCATTCAATAGTTAAAAAAACTGTTTCGTCAACAACATCGGTTTTTATTATATTTAATATATTCATATCTATAAAACTACTAGATTCTAGACTTCTTGTAATAGTTGTTTCTATTGCTCTCTCAATATAAGTTTCTTTTGTGATTCCTTTTATAGTAACTAGTTCATTAATTACGCATGATAAATTAATATTAGGAAGAAAAATTTGAACAATGTCTTGTTGATTTTTTTCTTCGTTATAAGGAAGAATCTTTGTAACACTACTTTCTTCCTGTTGTGGTGCACAGGACGTAGTGAATAATAATACTATTAAAATAATTATCAGATATTTTCTCATTAAATCACTCTTTCTATACTTCTATTGGTATTTTTACGTAAAAGGTAGTTCCTCTTCCTACTCTACTTTTTACATTAATCGTACCATGATGCATATTTATTATCTGTTTTGATATAGACAAGCCCAGTCCTGTCCCTCCAGTTTTTCTTGATCTAGCTTTATCTACTCGATAAAATCTATCAAAAATATAAGGTAAACTTTCTTTAGGTATTCCGTATCCGTTATCACTTATTTTTATTGTAGCATAGTTTTTATCAGTGTAAAGAGCTATCTTTACTACTGAACCTTCATCACTGTATTTAATAGCATTGTGAACGATATTTATTACAGCCTGTTTGATTTTGTTCTTGTCTATTTTTATTTGAATCCTATCTCTCTCTTCAAAAATTAATTTGATATTTTTTTCTTTAGCTAGTGGATTTAACTGTTCAATTATTTTCTCTAATATATAATTTAAGTATGTGATTTGCAAATCCAATTTTAATTTATTTTTATCTAAATCTACTAGAGATAGCAGTTCAGTGACTATGTTGTTTAACCTATCGATTTCATCATTGATGTCCTTTAGAAACTCTCTATAAACCTTTTTTTCAATGTTGTCTTGTAATAAAAGATTTTCTGTCAAAAGCTTTATTGATGCTAAGGGAGTTTTTAATTCATGGGAAACGTTAGCTACGAAAGCTTCCCGTTGTTCATCAACTTCATTTAGCCGGACCGTCATGCTATTAAAGGCATCCCCCAGCAGACTAAATTCATCACTAGTTCTTATATCTACTTTCTGTCCTAAATCACCCTTTTTAATATTTTCTATAGCAGGGTAAAATTTGTTAATAGGTTTTAAAAATAAATATGTAAGCAAATATAACCCTACCATTATCAGTAAGGAAACAACAATTAAAAGTACTTTTATTTTGTATATAAGGGAGTTTACATTTTCATATAAACTATTTATTGAAGAAGAAATAAAAACAGAGCCGTTAATTTCGTCTTCAAAAACAACAGGGTATCCTATATACATTACATTTCCAATGTCGCTAAAATAATAGTTATTACTACTTATTTCTCCAAGTAAGGATTTATCTATTTCATCGAGATTTAAGGTTGTAAAATTGAATTCATCATTGGAATCTGCCACTACTCTTTTTTCTTTGTTTAAAATTATTATTCTGGAGTTTAGGTTTTCACCGTATTTATCTACTATACTTTGAAGGTAAGTTTTGTAAATAGATGAATCGTAAACACTTAAATAATAGCTGATGTCTTCAGCTATCTGGTGGGAATCTTCAGTTAGTTCTGTTTTTCTCTCATTGATGTGCCAGTCTAATAAGTAATCTGTAGTTACACTAATAAGAATAAAAAAAAGAATTATTATAAGTATTAAATAGGTGGAAAGTAATTTCCACCTAAAACTTACAAACTTTTTTTTAATTTCTATTCCTAAAATAGTAGCCAACTCCCCACTTAGTAAGTATATACTCGTAGTTATCAGAATCTTTCTCTATTTTTTCTCGTAATCTTCTAATATGAACATCTACCGTTCTAAGATCTCCGAAGTATTCATATCCCCATATGATTTCTAGAAGTTCTTCTCTTGTGAATACTTTCCCTGGATTTGTTGCCAGTAAAATCAATAAATCGAATTCTTTTGCAGTAAGGTTTATTTCTTTACCATTAACCGTTACTTTTCTACCCAATGTGTTTATAATAAAGTCATCTACATAGATTATTTGATCTCCTAATTTAGCTTCTTTATTAGATGACCTTCTTAAAATAGCTTTTATTCTAGCTTTTAACTCAAGAATATTAAATGGTTTAGTCATATAATCGTCAGCACCATACTCTAAGCCTAGTATTTTATTCATGTCTTCTCCCTTGGCTGTCAACATTATTATAGGCACATCTGATTTTTCTCTTATTTTTTGACATACTTCCAATCCATCAATCTCAGGAAGCATCAAATCAAGAATTATTAAGTCGAATTTTTCCTTTTCTTGAAGTTCTAAAGCCTTTTTCCCGTCATAGGCTGCTTCTGTTGTATATCCATCTTGTTCCAACCCATATTTAAGTCCTTTGACTAATAAAGGTTCATCGTCTACTATAAGTATTTTTTGACTCATTCTCTCACCTCATTAATAGTATAACACTATTATTTATTATTGTTAATAAGTTTGTAACTAAAACTTAAAAAAGTATTCTATAGTCTTCAATTCTTTTTGTCAAGTTTTTAGAATCAAAATATTCAAGAATCATGATGCTGTGTTTTCTATTGCTTTCTATTAGATCTCTAAAATCAACAACTGTTATCTTTTCATTTTCTTTTAGATATTTAATCAATTTTTCTTTTATATTTTCTAAATTATGTTTTAAGATAACTTCATCTTTATTAATTTCAACTAATTCTTCTTCAGCAATCATATAATCTATTATATTAGATGATTCTTGAGATTCTCTATATTCTTTTACATTTAATATATCTTTACCCTGATTACTTAATTTTATAAGTAATTCTCTCTTTTTTTCTTTTTGGCTTAGATTCATCTCTGGGTAATAATCAAATGTAGTTATCATATTGTTGGTATTTTTTATTAGATTTTTAGTAACCAATTTATCTATAAATTCATTATATATATTTTTGTCTATTCCTTCAAATATATTATTTCTTAATTCCTCTTTTGGGATACCTAGTGAAATATTATTTTCTTTCTCATTTTTCTTTAAATAATCTAAAATTTTATTATTAAGCTTTTCCTGGACTTGTGAATGTATAGCAAATATTTTCCTTCCAAAGATGTAGTTATAAACAATATCTCTGGATTCTAATTCAAATAGTACTTTTTTTATATATTCATAATTAAATACTGTATTTTTAATTATTTCTTCTATTTTCAAAAATGAATTTTCCACTTTCAAAAGAAATTCAATGTATGATTTAAGATTGTAATCTTCTTCTATAAAGTCTATCTCTTTAATAATCTCATTTAATTTTCTTTTAGGATTTGGATCTAATACAACTCCTCCACCAACTGTTTCTAGAGGTGAATAGAATCTTAGAATAAATCTGTCTCCTCTTTTTACTGTTATATCTTCTTCAATTTTTAATCGTGCATAACTTGAGCTACCACCTACCAACTCCGTATTATTTAATATCTTAATTTTTGCAATTACTTCCTTTGTACCTATATGAAGATGTAATCTTGAATTATTCTTGATTACCCTATCGGTACTTTCAATGATTTCAATTTTACAATCAATTTGATTAGTCAATCTTAAAGTATCAGGTAATGCTAAATCGTCACCGCGATTCAAATCTTTCTTGTCCAAATCTCTTAAATTAATAGCTGTTCTTTGACCTGCTAAAACTCTATCAACATCCCTACTAAAAACCTGTAAATTCCTGATAGTAGAACTGATTTGTTGGGGGTAGATTAAAACTGTATCCTCTTTATCTAAAAGACCATTTGCTAAAGTCCCGGTAACTACCGTACCCACTCCCCTTAAACTGAAAACTCTATCGATTGCAAGTCTAGGATTTTCTAGACTTAGATCTCTATCTTCCTGAGAAGCTAATTCCCTTATAAAGTCTTTTATTTCATCAATACCAACCATGGTTTTCGAAGAAGCCTTAATTATTTTACAGTTTTCAAGAAAGGTACCCTGGACTAATTCTTTCACCTCTTCTTCTACAACTTCAACAAGTTCTTCATCAACAAGATCAGTTTTTGTTATTACTACAAATCCTTTTTTTAATCCCATTAATTCTAATATGTTGAAATGCTCAATGCTTTGAGGCATAATTCCTTCATCTGCAGAAATCACCAACATAACTGCATCAATACCTGTAACTCCAGCAACCATATTTTTAATGAATTTCTCGTGACCGGGAACATCAACAAAACCAACAGTCATATCTTCATAATCTAAATGAGCAAAACCTAAGTTTATAGTTATTCCTCGCTTTTTTTCGTCTTTTAAACTATCGGTTTCAATCCCTGTAATAGCTTTTATTAATGTTGTTTTACCGTGGTCTATATGACCTGCTGTACCTATAGTTAAACTAATCATTTGATTCACCTATAATTCGTTTTAAAGCTGATGTAATAATATCATAGTCTTTTTCCAGCAATGCTTTGCAATCAATTACAACAAATCCTTCTATAATCCTAACAATAATTGGTATTTCATTGCTTCTTAATTTTTCCTCTAAATCTTTTTCTGAAAATTCTTTTAATATTAATTTTACTCCCCAACTATCCAAATTATCTAAAGGATATGCACCTCCGCCTATCATGGATTTTGTTCTAATTAATTCCGTATTAATCTTATAAGAGTTTAAAGATTTCAGTTTATTAGAAAGTTTTTCAGCTCTAATTTTAACATCTTCTTCCTCTTCAGTAATCATCCTTATAGTTGGAATTTTTAAAGGTAGGGTATCTAAGTTTTGGTAAGCTTTCAAGGTTAATTCTAATGACATTATTGTGAATTTATCTACTCTTAATGCTCTCAATAGCTGACTTTTCTTTATTTCCTTTATAAATTTACTTTTGCCTGCTATTACACCACATTGAGGCCCCCCTAATAATTTATCACCACTGAAGGTAACCACATCAACCCCTCTATCTAAGGTTTCTCTAACAGTAGGCTCTTTATTAAGTCCGTAATCATATAAGTCAATTATCATTCCACTACCTAGATCTTCAATTAATGGAATATTTCTTTCATTAGAAATTGTTTTCAATTCATTAGTATCTACATCTTGAGTAAAACCTACTATTTTATAATTGCTTGTGTGTATCTTTATGATTGCTCCAGTATTTTCATTTACAGCATTTCTATAATCCTTCAGATGTGTTTTGTTTGTAGTTCCAACTTCAATTAAATTACATCCACTTTCTTTTATTACTTCTGGAATACGAAAAGATCCTCCAATTTCTACCAGTTCTCCTCTAGATACTATAACATCTTTGCCAGAAGCTAGGGTTTTTAGAGTTAGTAAAACTGCAGCAGCATTGTTGTTCACAACTAGTGCATCTTCCGCCCCGGTTATTTTCTTTATTATATCTACAATATGATCATACCTATGTCCTCTTTCCCCTGTATCTAAATTATATTCTAGGTTAGTATAAGAACATAGGTTTTCAGAAATTTCTTTCGATAATTCTTCTGAAAATATGCTTCTACCTAAGTTGGTATGAATTATAACTCCAGTTCCATTTACAACCTTTTTAAATTTGCTTTTATTTTCCTTATCTATTTTATATAATATTGTATTAATAATTTCTTCTTCATCTATTCTTGAAATTATATTTTTAGTTATATTTTCTCTGATTGTATCTAGATGTTCTCTTATTACCTCTAATACAAAATCTCTCCCGTATTTATTAATACGGGATTGGACCTCATCTTTTTCTAAAATCTTATCCATTTTAGGTATGTTTCTATATAAATCACTCATTCTTACCTCCTAGTTGACCTTAATACTATCTTTAATAATATTAAATTTTGATTCTCCTATACCTTTAACCTTCATAATATCTTCAATTTTTATGAATTTTTTGCTTTCTCTGTAAATTATTATATTACCTGATATAGCTTCACCTATACCGTTTAAATTCATCAATTCTTCTCTAGTTGCAGTATTTATGTTTATTTTTGAAGATTCTTTTTCTAAGTCTATTTCATCTAAACTTTTAATATAAATTTTATCTTCATCACTAAGTTTAATAGATTTGTTTAGGTCCTTAGTGTAAGCATCTTTTCTCAACCCACCTGCGATTTCTATTAATTCAAATAGTCTTGAATCTTCATCAATTTCATATACCCCCGGTTTGTTAACAGCCCCATCAATGTCTACCCAAATTGTTTTTTCATTTAAATCTACATCTTTAAAATCATCACTTGTTAATTGGTTATCATTTATCTGAGATTTCAGTATTTCGAAATCTAAATTTTTATTGTTATAAAAAAATATCGATAGTAAAACTGCAAGTATAAATATTAGAAATTTCAATTCTTTTTTTTCTAGTTTATTCATAAATACCTCTTTTTATATTTACAAATGTAAAGTTTTGTTGTTATAATTGTTTTGCACTTAATAACGGAGGCTAACAATGAAAAAATGCTTATTATTTATTATACTATTTATGACTATAATTTCAAATAGAAATATTTACGCTACACCAACCTTAGATTGCACCAGCGATATATTAATAGATGCTGATAGTGGTAGGATTTTACATGGACATAAGGAAAATATGAAGATTTATCCTGCAAGCTTGACCAAATTACTAACGGCTTTGACTGTCTTGGATTTAGGAGAACTTGACGATACTTTAATAGTAGATGAAAACACTCCTTATGAAGTTGATGGTAGTCACATAGCATTAGAACCCGGTGAAGAATTAAGTTTAGAAGATATGCTTCACGGCTTATTAATAGCATCTGGTAATGATGTTGCTGAGGTTATTTCTAAAAATTATTCCTCTTATGAAGGTCAATTTATAGAACTTATGAATAAAAAAGCAAAGGATTTAGGAGCTCTAAATTCAAATTTTGTAAATCCTCATGGACTTCACGATGACGACCATTTTACTACAGCTTACGATCTTTCAAGAATAGCAAAAGCCGCCTATGACAACGAAATTATCCGTGATATTATTTCAAAAACAAAATATACTATCGGAGTAACTAATAAAAAAAGCGAAGAGAGACATTTAATAAGCACTAATAAGCTTTTAGTAGGTATGGGTTATGGTAATCAAATAATCATAAATAATCTTTGGGTAAACATGAAATATGAAGGTGCTAATGGTATGAAGACGGGATATACTCCTGAAGCCGGTAGTTGTCTAATTGGCAGTGCTGAAAGAGACGGTATTTCTTTAATTACTGTTGTCATAGATGGATCAACTACTGAAGTTTATACAGATACTCATGAGTTGTTGAATTACGGTTTTGAAAATTTCGAAAAAATCAATTTAATAAACTCTAATGAATTTATTAAAAATATAGAGATTGAATCTGGGGATAGCAAATATTTAACTATTTTATCTTCTGATAGTCTTAATGCTTTAGTTAATAAAGATAGTATCGATGAAGTTGAAGAAACTATTTTATTAAATGAAATAAGCTTACCCGTAGACGAAGGCGAAGTAATTGGAACAATCAAATATAATCTAAATGATGAATTAATAGGAGAAGTACCTCTTGTAGCAGCATTCAAAGTTGATAAGATTATCATTGAAGAGACTAATCTTACTCTTTTTGCCCTTAAAACAATTATCTTATTTATTCTATCAATTATTTTATTGATAATAATTTTAAGGCTTATAAACAAGTACAGGCTTTATAAAATTAGAAAAACCAAAAAAAATAGAAGGTAAATATTTACCTTCTATGACCAATTTTCAATACCATATTCCTCTACATCTAAATCTTTTCCATCTAACCATATTTTTTCTAAGTTATATTTATCTCTTTCTTCTTTAACAAATATATGCACGACAATATTATTATAATCAAGCAATATCCATTTTCCTGATCTATATCCTTCTTTGTGATTTATTTTAATATTTTCTTTTGCCATTTTTTCTACAATGTTATCTGCTATAGCTTCTGCTTGCTTACTATTCCCAGCACTACATATTAGAAAATAATCAGCTATGCTTGAAATTCCAGATATGTCTATTAATTTATAATTGTATGCTTTCTTGTCTGATGCTGCATCAAGTATCGTCTTAAGCTCATTTTGTACTTTTTCTTTCAAATTATCACTCCTTTTATTTCTATAAAATAGTTATAAGCGTCTAGGGTATTTTTATGTATATGAATATCTTTAGATTTTAAGTAATCAATGGTATTTTTCAAAGCTAAAATCATACTATTATCAATATCTTTTTTTGATGCTTCTCTTACTTTTTCTACACCTGAAAAATCTCTATTAGGCTCAGTATAATCTGCAATATATATGATTTTTTCTAACAAACTCATTTTAGGTCTACCTGTGGTATGGAATTCTATTGCGTTTAATATATCTTCATCTTTTATATTATATTTATGTTCTGCCAAATATCTTCCTAAAATAGTATGAACTACTTCTGGTGATTTTAAGTCCTCTTTACTTAGTTTGATATTTCTCCTATCTGTAATTTTTAAAACTTCTTCAGTGCTACCAATTTTACCACAATCGTGATATATAGAAGCTATTTTAATATTTTCTAAGTTAGTTTTATAAATTTTCCCTAACTCTAAAGCAGTATCCATAACCCTCAAAGAATGTTTATATCTCTCAAGACCTATATCTAATATTAAGTCCTTATAATTCATTTTTTTTGTATAAACCTTTTTTTAATATGTATTGTTCTACAGTTTCAGGTAGTAAATATTTTGTAGGCCTTCCTTCCTCGATCCTGTTTCTTATATCTGTGGAAGATATCTTTAATTGGGGTGCTTTTATACTTAATATTTCACCATTGTAATTTTTCATTAGTTTATCTAGCTTATCGTCTAGTGTATCAGTTACATATCCAGGACGATTAACTGCAATAAAAGTACACAGATTTAGTATTTCTTCAGGGTCTTTCCAATTTGGAAGGTCTAAAACTGCATCGGTACCAGTTATGAAAAACAGTTTAGTATCCTTATATTTGTTTTTTAATTCTCTAATTGTATCAACAGTGTATGCAATTCCATCCTTTTCTACTTCAATATTTGAAACATCAAAGCTAGCATGAGTCATAGTAGCAAATTGAGTCATCATATATCTATGGTAGGCATCTGCTAAAGCTGCCGATCTTTTATGGGGTGGATTCCCTGTTGGTACAAAAATAATCTTTTCCAGATTAAATTTAAACAACACTTCATTAGCAATTACAAGATGTCCGTAGTGTATAGGGTCAAAGGTTCCACCCATAATTCCAATTTTCTTATTCAACACATTTCTCCTCTCAATTAATTCAATAAATATTATACAATAAAGTACTTGTAATAACAAATGTTTATTATATACTATATGTAGACTTAAATATAATTTTTGGAGGTTTAAGAATGTTAAATATTTCTATTTTAGGTTCTACAGGTTCTATAGGTACTCAAACTTTAGAAATAGTAGATTATTATAAAGATGAAATAAATGTTGTAGCAATAACCGGAAATAATAATATTGATTTACTGGAAGAACAAATTGAAAAATATAATCCAAAAGTATGTGCCGTTATGAATGAAGATAATTATAAACTTTTGAAAAATAGACTAAACTCTAAAACTAAACTGTTGTGTGGTATGGAAGGTTTAAAAGAAGCTGCTTCAATTGATGAAGCTGATATTGTCTTAACTGCAATTTCTGGAATGATAGGATTAGAACCAACTATAGAAGCTATTAAGAATAAGAAGAAAATAGCATTAGCAAATAAAGAAACTTTAGTTACTGGAGGAAGTATTATAAAAAAGTTGGCAAATAAATATAATGTTGATATTCTTCCCGTAGATAGTGAACACAGCGCAATTTTTCAATGCTTACAAGGTTATAGCTATAATGATGTAAAAAAAATATTGCTTACTGCATCTGGAGGACCTTTTTTCGGTAAAAGCACTGAATATTTAGAAAATGTTTCTGTAGATGAAGCTCTAAAACATCCCAATTGGAGTATGGGTAAAAAAATTACTGTAGATTCCTCTACTTTAATGAATAAGGGTCTTGAAATGATAGAAGCTTATTGGCTTTTTGATGTAACTTCCAGAAATATTGAAGTTATAATTCATCCTGAAAGTATTATACATTCAGCTGTGGAGTTTAAGGATACATCTATTATTGCTCAGATGGGATTACCGGATATGAAACTGCCCATACAGTATGCATTGTTTTATCCAGAAAGAAAAGAAAATAATTTGAAATCCTTAAATTTATTTGAAATAGAAAGCTTGAATTTTCATAAACCTGATACATCTACTTTTAAATGCTTAGACTTAGCTTACAAAGCTATATCGATAGGTGGAACAATGCCTACCGTATTAAATGCTGCAAATGAAATAGCTGTAGAAAAATTTTTAAGTAAAAAAATTAAATTTTTAGATATAGGAAACTATATAGAAACTCTTATGGAACAGCACAGTCCCTTTGAAGTTAATAGTCTTGAAGACATCTTATATGTTAAAAAATGGACTGAAAAAAAATTCACTGAATTAATTTAATCATTCAGTGAATTTTTTATTAAATCCAACCCTCTATCTCTAGCTTCAAGTCCTTTCTCTGAAAACCTTCCGTACAAATAAAGTCCAGTGTTAATCATATAGTAATTTTTGTTGAGCAAAAAATTTATTGGAAATTCTACAATTTTTTCGTAACCTAATTTAAAAGCCTCAAAAAATAATTCATCATCCAATATATCTGTATGATACATGCTGCATATATCTAAGCAGGGATCCTCAGGCTCCGTATGTTCGTAATCCAAAATTCCAGATAGTTTTCCACTTTCCAATACAAGTATATTCCTAAGGGAGTAATCTTTGTGTGTTAATCTAGGTTTTGTATCAATCAGCTTTGGTCTATATTTATCTAATAATTTAGTCCCTTCTTTGACTAATTCATTTTCACAATGTTGCAGTTTTCTTATGATATTTTTATCTTTATAATTTCTTACTTCTCTTAATTTAGCTTTTTTTCCTTCTTCCCAGCTGAAAAAGTTAAATTCTCCAGTGTTATGAATCAAATCTAAGGATTCTCCTAATTTTTCAATCATTTCAAGTTGTTTCTTTTTTGAAAATTTATCAATTTCGTCTATGAGAGTTTCTCCTTGAAATTTTTCCATAATAATATATCTTAAATCATATTTTATTCCTTCATCTATAATATTTGGCACAAAATATAAATCTTTAAGAAGCTTAAGTACTCTTATTTCATTTTCCCACTTTTCTCTACTGTAAGAAATTTTAATTATAAAATCATCTAAACCAATATTAAAAGTATAGACGTAATTTCTATCGAGTATACTGTGATCTATAAAGTTTAAATTTAAAATTTCCTTATCAATTTGAAAAATCTCTGAAATTAATTCTTTTACTTTATTGGTTAAATCCCTCATATTTTTCTCTTTCTATAATTTTTCGATAATACTAAATATTACTTTCTTCACGTTGTCAACATTTTTATTGAAAACTTCTAGTACTTCCTCCATTGTAACAGGTTTTATGTCTTCCCTTCCTTCTAGACCTGAATCATAATCTGTAACCAAGGCAATATTTACTAAAGGTATTTTTAATTCTAAAGCTAGATATCCTTCAGGATATTGAGTCATATTTACTATATCGCCACCCATTTGTCTAAACCATTTACTTTCAGCCTTAGTAGAGAATCTCGGACCGTTAATAACAACTACTGTTCCATTTTCATGGACAGGTATGCCCATTTCTTTTATAGTTTTATAAGTAATTTCTCTAAGATTATCGTCATACGGATTTGCTGCACTCACATGTTCAACAATAAGCCCATCGAAAAAAGTATCTTTTCTACCTTTTGTTCTATCTATGAATTGGTCAGTCACCACAAAATCCCCCGGTTTATATTCAGGATTTAAACTTCCACATGAACATGGAGATATTATATGTTTAACTTGGAGCATTTTCATAGCATATACATTTGCTCTATAGGGTATTTTGTGTGGTGGTATGGAATGTTTTTTCCCATGTCTTGGTAAAAAAGCTATTTTTTTCCCCTTATAGTCTCCAATAGATATTTTATCGCTAGGTTTTCCGTAGGGAGTATCTAGTTCAATTTCCTTAATATTATCTAAAAATTGGTAAAAACCTGAACCTCCAAAGACTCCTATATCTGCTTTATAGTCCATAAAATCTCCTCCTAAAATTATTTTTTTATGTAAGGTAAGTATATGGAAAAAATCGAACCTTTTTCATAGGTGCTTTTAACCTTTATCTTACCTCTATGGCCTAATACTATTATTTTAGCAATACTTAAACCTAATCCATGACCTCCCTGTTCTTTTTCCCTTGATAGTTCTTCTTTATAGAACCTGTCGAATATTTTCTTTAAATTTCTCTTTTTAATTCCTATACCCGTATCTTCAACTTCTACAACACTAAAATCTCCATCTTTTTTACATCTTATATATATTTTTCCTCCATCAGGAGTAAATTTAACAGCATTTTCAACAAATATCCTTATTGCCTGCTTTATTCTGTTTTTATCTGCAAAAATAATTGAATCATCATCACAAAAACATTCTATATTTTTATTTGAAATAATCATTTTAGTTTCTTTTGCTACTTCTTTAACTAAATCTTTTAATACAAATTCTTCTTTACTAAGCTTTAAAGTATTTTTATCATTTCTTGCTATAAAAAGTAACTTTTCTACTAAGTCCTGCATATTGTTAGTTTCATTTTTTATTGCAGCTATTGATTCTTCTAATACTTCTTGATCTTTTTTGCCCCACCTATCCAACATATCAGCATAACCCTTCATAACTGCTATTGGAGTTCTCAACTCATGGGAAGCATCAGAAACGAAATGCTGCTGTCTTATGTAGTCTTCTTCAATTCTATCCATCATTTTGTTGAAGGTTTCTGCTAACTCTTTTAATTCGTATTGTGAAGCTTTTACATTTAATCTCGTATTTATGTTATTAGCAGTTATTGTTTTTGCTACTTCAGTCATGTCTTTTATAGGTCTTACTATTTTCTTGCTGGCTATCGGCCCAATAGCCGCTAATATTAATGCTCCTAAAAGTCCTGCTCCAGAAATAAAAATTCCAATTATTGCCAGTTCTGATAAAATTTTTTGTATATTAAAATTAATAGTAAGATAATATAATTTACCATTAAACTCATAACTATTTGTGTATTTATATATTTTCCTATCTTTTATAAATTCCAATTTCGAAAAAATGTTAATTACATAATCATCGTATTTATTACCAACTTGAGAAATTAAATTAAAATTTTCATCATGTAGTATAATACCTTCTATTCTTTCGTCTATTATAAATTGATCTAAAGATTCCTTGCTGTGAACGGTTTTTTCTACTATATAAGGAGCATAAGAATCACCTGTATTATTTAGTTCAAATAATTTATAACCTAAATATCCCATAAGAGTTAGAACGACAACTAAAATCAAGGATAAAAGATATAATCCTAGATATGTGGATGTTATCTTAAAGGTAATAGATAATTTTATCTTTTTTCTTAAATTTAATATTATTTTTCTTAAGAAAGTTAATGGTAAAGTTATAAATTTAATTAATTTTCTTAAGAATTTCTTTCCTGTGGATTTTTTCATATTCTCACTCTCATAAGTCAATCTCTAATTATGTAGCCTACACCTCGAACAGTTTTAATAATATCTACATTATATTTTTGATCTATTTTGCTTCTTAAATACCTAACATAAACATCTATAAGGTTTGTTTCTCCAAAATAATCATATCCCCACACATTTTCTAGAATTTTGTCTCTAGATAGCACAATATTTTTATTCATCATAAGATATTCTAAAAGTTCAAATTCTTTTTTTGTTAATTCGATTTCTTCATCATTATATTCTACTCTGTAATTATCTTTAAAAAGTACTAAATCTTTATATTTCAAAAGATTATTATTTTCATCTTCTGTATTATTTTTCGGAGATTTTTTAATATTTACTCTTATTCTTGCCAACAGTTCTTCTATTGCAAAAGGCTTTGTCATGTAATCGTCTGCACCTATATCTAATCCAAGAACTTTATCTGATACATCGTCCTTAGCTGTTAGCATGATTATAGGTACTTCCGTATGATTTCTTAATCTACGGCAGACTTCTATACCACTTAATTTAGGTAGCATAAGGTCTAGTATAATTAAATCTATATCTTCACTTATACCTTTTTCTAATCCCTCTCTTCCATCATATGCCGTCTCTACTTCATAGCCTTCATATTTAAGTTCTAATTCTAAAAATCTTGAGATTTTCTTTTCATCTTCAACTATTAATATTTTTTGTCCCTTCATGATTTCCCCCAACAAAATAAATTTGTATTTATTATAACATGTATTTATCTTTTATAAAAAAATTTTGAGCATTTCTGCTCAAAATTTTATTCTATAGTAATTTCATCTTCTTCGTTTTCTTCTGGATCCTCTTCTTTAGCATTTTCAAATATCTTTTCCGTTGATTCTTTTACTGTTTTTGTTGCCTTATCTAATCCTTTTTTTATCTTATCACTCGTTTTATTTGTTGAACTAATTCTGAGCTTGTAACCAATTATTAGAGCCAGTACTATACCTGGAATAACAAGCCAAGGAGCAACTATAAGGGATATTACCGCTACTACTAAAGGGATGTTTAGTAATGTCATTTTTTCGTTTTTTAATACCATTCTCACACTTAGAAAACTGTTCACCGTTTTGTTTGCCTGCTTACTAAAATCTTCCTTTTTTCTCGTTTTACTTTCAGTGCCTTCTTTTCTTTTTCTTTCTAAAGCTATTATAGATTTTACAATATCTCCTTCGTTATTCTCTAATGCTTCTTTAGCTTCTTCATATGTTACATTTACTCTACTTCTTAATTCATCAATCATTTCTAAAGTTACTTTCATTTCATTACCTCCTTTGATTTAACTAAATTATAAAATAACAACATTAGTTTATTCTTAGGCAATTATTAGAATAAGATTAAAAAAGGGCAGAATTACTAATTCTACCCTAAATATTAAACATTTGGTGAGTCATTTTCCTTTGTATCTATTTTTCTTTTTACATCTTTGATAAAATCATCGATATTTTTTTCACCTAAATCACCTTCTGATCTATCACGTACAGCTATTGTACCATTATTAACTTCATTTTCTCCTACTATAATCATATAAGGAATTTTTTCAACTTGAGCTTCTCTTATCTTATAACCAACTTTTTCACTTCTGGTGTCAAGTTCTACTCTTATATCCATTTCCTCAAATTTATTTTTTACCTTTTCACCGTATTCGTTAAATTTATCAGATATTGGTAGTATTCTAACCTGTACCGGTGCTAACCATGTTGGGAAAGCTCCAGCATAGTGCTCAATTAATATTCCTATGAATCTTTCCATACTGCCAAATATTGTTCTGTGTACCATAACTGGTCTATGCTTTTCTCCATCTTTGCCTATATAAGTTAAATCAAATCTTTGAGGCATTTGGAAATCAAGTTGGCAAGTTCCACACTGCCATGTTCTTCCTATTGCATCTTCTAAGTGAAAATCAATTTTAGGACCGTAAAAAGCACCGTCTCCTTCATTGATTCTAAATTCTATATTTTTTTCTTCTAGAGCAGTTCTTAAAGATTCAGTAGCTAAGTCCCATTCTTCCTGGGTCCCCATAGAATCTTCAGGTTTCGTTGATAATTCTACCCTATATTTAAATCCAAAGATATTGTACAGGTAGTCTGTGAAATCTATTACTCCTTTTATTTCATCCTTTACCTGATCTTCCAGCATGAATAGGTGAGCATCATCTTGAGTGAAGTTTCTTACTCTCATGAGTCCATGTAAAGCTCCTGACATTTCGTGTCTATGCACCAGGCCAAGTTCTCCCCATCTGAAGGGAAAGTCTCTGTAAGAATACATATTGCTTTTGTATATAAGCATAGCTCCTGGGCAATTCATAGGCTTAATCGCAAAATCTTCACCATCTATTTTTGTGAAATACATATTATCCTGATAGTGATCCCAGTGTCCTGACCTATGCCATAAATCTTCATTCAATATTACTGGAGTCTTAACCTCTCCATAACCTCTTTTGTAATGTTCTTTTCTCCAAAGATCTTCTAGAATATTTCTGATTATCATTCCCTTGGGATGGAAAAAAGGAAATCCAGGACCTTCTTCATGCATAGTAAATAAATTCAGTTCCTTACCTAATTTTCTATGGTCTCTTTTCTTTGCTTCTTCCAGTCTTCTTAAATATTCTTTCAACTGTTTATTCTTTTCAAAAGAAGTACCGTAAATTCTTTGAAGCATTTTATTGTTTTCATCTCCACGCCAGTATGCACCAGCTAAGCTTAAAAGTTTAAAAGCTTTTACCTTTTTTGTACTAGGAAGGTGGGGTCCAGCACATAAGTCGACAAAATCTCCCTGCTTATAAAAAGATATAGTTTCTCCTTCGGGAAGATCTTTTATTAATTCAACCTTATAGTCTTCTCCTCTTTCTTCCATCAATTTTATTGCTTCTTCTTTTTCTAATACAAATCTTTCTATCTCAAGGTCTTCTTTTACTATTTTTTTCATTTCTTTTTCTATTTTTTCTAAATCATCTTCAGTAAACTTGTGGTCTGAATCTATGTCATAATAGTATCCGTTTTCTATAGGAGGTCCTATAGCCAGCTTGGCGTCTGGATAAAGTCTTTTTACCGCTTGAGCTAATATATGAGAACTTGTATGTCTAAATATATCTTCCCCAACCTCATCTTCAAACTTTACTAACTCAACTTCACTATCTTCTTTTATTTCGTAGGTTAAATCTCTTGGTTTACCGTTTACTACAGCTCCTACTACAACCCTTGCTAAGCCTTCACTTATATCCTTAGCAACATCTATAACCTTTATACCTTCTTCGTATTCTCTGCTGCTACCATCAGGTAATGTAATTTTTATCATATTTTCCTCCTTGTTTTTTTCAATTAAAAAAGTCCCTTAATATTAAGGGACGTATATAACGTGGTTCCACCCTAGTTTGTACTCTAGTAATTTAACGCATTTAACGCAGCATAAGCTGAACTCCAAGCTAGTTTTCAAATAATCTTATAATAGGAATGTTCCCAGCTAATACCTTCCCTCTCTTAATTACAGTGTTTATTTTACTCGGCTCTTCACAGTTTTTATATTAAATATTATCAATAGTATAATATTATAGATTTGTTTTGTCAATAATTATATCATTTATGTCTTTTATATAATTCTCCTTTAATTTCTCCAATGTTTACATTTTTTTCAACCATTAAAACTAAAGTGTGGTACACTAAGTCGCTAATTTCATATATTAATTCAGATTTATCTTCGTTTTTCGAAGCAATGATTACTTCACCTGATTCTTCTGCAATTTTTTTAAGAATTTTATCTAAGCCCTCTTCTAATAGGTAGTTTGTATAAGAATTTTCCACAGGGTTATTTTTCCTATCTATTATTGTGTCGTATATTTTATTTATTATATCTTCTTTTTTATCTTCATCTTTAACCACATAATTGTGAAAGCAAGAATATTTTCCAGTATGACAAGCCGGACCTTTCTGTTCGACCTCTAAAAGAATAGTATCTCCATCACAATCATAGGAAAAGTTTTTCAATATTTGAAAATTCCCTGAGGTTTCTCCTTTAGTCCACAGCTTTTCTCGACTTCTACTATAGTAACAGACTTTTTTTTCTTCTAAGGTTTTTTTAATAGATTCTTCATTCATATAAGCCAGCATCAATACCTTTTTAGTGTTTATATCTTGAGCTACAGCAGGTACCAAGCCTTTTTCATCAAATTGTATTTTTTTAATTAATTCTTTGTATTCCATGACCTCTCCTTTATATTCTGACTTCAATTCCTCTGTCTTTTAAATATTTTTTTAATTCCATAATTTTTATTTCTCCGTAGTGAAAAACAGAAGCTGCTAAAATTCCATCCACATCAGCCTCTTTAGCTACTTCGTAGAAGTGGTTCATACTACCTGCTCCTCCAGAAGCTATAACAGGAACCCTCACTCTTTTAGTTATCTCTGAGAGAAGTTCTATGTCGTAACCTTCTTTCATACCATCGGCATCTATACTATTAATTACAAGTTCTCCTGCTCCTAATTCTACTCCTTTAACAGCCCATTGAACTGCATCCATCCCTGTATTTTTTCTTCCACCATTTATAATAACTTTCCAGGTTCCATCTTTATCCTTCTTAGCATCTATTGAAAGAACTACACACTGAGCTCCATATTTTTCTGAAGCTTCTTTTATTAGTTGAGGGTTTTTCACAGCTGAAGAGTTAACAGATACTTTATCTGCACCTTTTCTTAATATATCATTAAAATCTTCTAAACTTGAAACTCCCCCTCCTACAGAAAAGGGAATGTTTATTTCGTCGGCAACTTTTTTTACGAATTCTAATGAGGTCTTTCGTCCTTCATTAGATGCAGTAATATCATAAAAAACCAGTTCATCAGCACCGCTATCACTGTAGAATTTTCCTAAATTTTCCGGTTGATCAACATCTACTATATTTTTAAACTTTTTGCCTTTTACTACCCTTCCTTTTCTTACATCTAGACAGGGTATTATTCTTTTTGCAAGCATTTTATTGCCTCCTCTAAATCTATATCACCATTATATAATGCCTTACCTACAATAGCTCCGTAAATACCTAGATCTTTCAATTGTTTTAAATCTTCTATGCTAGATATACCTCCTGATGCAATTATATTGAGATTAGTTTTTTCTTTTAACATTTTATAATACTCAAAATTAGGTCCTTGAAGCATACCATCCTTTAAGATATCAGTATATATTAAGGTATCTATTCCTATTTCTTCCATGGTTTTACAAATATCTAAAACATGTATTTTAGTTACTTCTTTCCATCCATTCACTGCAGCATATCCATTAACAGCATCTACAGAAACTGCCATATTTTTTCCATATTTTGTGCCTATTCTTTTTAGAAGTTCAGGATTTTTTACTGCCATAGTACCTATTATAACTCTTTCTACTCCTAATTCTAAATATGATTTAATTCTATTTTCATTTCTAATACCGCCGCCTATTTGTATTTTAACGTCAGTTTTTTTTATTATCTCTAAGATAGATTCTTCGTTTATTAATGTCTCCGTCTCTGCTCCATCCAAATCTACAATATGTAGAAAATCAGCTCCTTTATCAACCCATTTTTTTGCCATAAGGTAAGGTTTATCTGAATAAACTGTAGCTTTGTTGAATTTACCCTGTTTAAGTCTGACTGCTTTATTGTTTTTTATATCAACTGCTGGAAAAATTTTCATGAGATTATCTCCTTATAGGCTTTTAATATATTGTGCCCTACTGTTCCACTTTTTTCCGGATGAAATTGTATGCCGTAGATATTTTCTCTGTTAACTATTCCCGGAACTTTTACTTCGTATTCTGAATAAGCTATTAAATCTTCTTCTTCGCCTTCAGCATAGTATGAATGAACATAGTATACATAATCCCCTTCTTTAATATATTTTAGTATAGGGTTATTTTGTTGAAATTTCAGATTATTCCAACCCATATGAGGAACTTTTAAACTTATATCAAATTTCTTAATATTTCCTTTAATTAATCCTAGGCCATCAAACTCTCCATTTTCGAAGCTTTTATCGTAGAGAAGCTGCATTCCCAAACATATTCCTAAAATATTTTTGCCTTTGTTTACCTCTTCAATTATAAGGTTCTTAAGATTTTTTTCTTCAAGTAGTTTTACTGCATCTCTAAAGGCACCTACTCCCGGGAGTATAATAGAGTTTGATTTTCTTATTTCTTCAATGTCACTTGATATTTTTGTTTCTAGTCCAACTCTTTCAAATCCTTTTTGTACAGAATTTAAATTCCCCAATCCATAATCGATAATAATATTCATCAGAGTACTCCTTTTGTTGATTGAGTTTTGTTTGAAGTTATTTTTATTCCTTCTTTTAAAGCTCTTCCAAAGCCTTTGAATACTGATTCTATTATATGGTGATCATTTTCCCCATATAAGTTTTCAATATGAAGAGTAGTTTTGCTTTCGTTTGCAAAGGATGTGAAAAACTCTTTAAAGCTTTGACTTTCCATGTCTCCAATTTTGTTGAATTTTAGATTTACATCGTATTTAGTATATGGTCTACCGCTTATATCCAATACGATTCTAGTTAAAGCTTCATCCATAGGTAGATAAATATAAGAATACCTATTAATTCCTTTTTTATCTCCCAGGGCTCTTAAAAAAGCCTTTCCAAAGGTTAATCCTATATCTTCTACTGTATGGTGGGTATCCACCTCCAAATCTCCTTTAGTATCAACAGTTAAATCAATCTCACTGTGAAAGGCTAATAGTTCAAGCATGTGATCCATGAATCCTATCCCAGTTTTTATACTGCTTTTACCTTCCCCATCTAAATTAAGTTCTATAATAATTTCCGTTTCCTTAGTTTTTCTAACTTCTTTTGCCTTCCTCATATTTTACCTCCTTTATTCTATTTATTAATAAATCATTATCTTCCTTTTTACCAATAGAAACCCTATAGTGATTTTCTATGTCTTTACTGAAGTTTCTAATAAGAACACCCTTTTTTTCTAGTTTTTTATCGAGATTCTCTATACTAGTCTCAAACATTATAAAGTTTGTCATGGAATTATATGGTTTCATTTCTTCTTTTTCAAGCATTTGTTTCATTCTGTTTCTTTCCATTTTAACATGGTCTATATGATCTTCTATGATGTTTAAATTTTCAAAAGCTTGATTTGCAATATATTGAGATGCAGAATTGATATTGTAAGGAAGTTTAACTTTCCACAAATTATCTACCATTCTTTCGTTTGAAATTAACCCGCCTACCCTTAATCCGGCCAAACCAAAAGCTTTGGATAAAGTTCTCATTACAATAAGATTTTCATAGTTATTAATTAAGTCTACTGAGGATTCTCCACCAAATTCTATATAAGCTTCGTCTAAAATTACAACAGTATCATTTATATAATCTAGTATTTTTATTATATCTTTCTTTTCTATATAAGAACCTGTAGGATTATTTGGGTTGCAAATAATTAGTATCTTAGGCTTTTCTTCATCATACTTATTCAATATATTTTCTATTTTAAAACTGTAATTATCTTGAGATTTAATTGAACTATATTTTACATCTGCTAACTTACAGTATATAGGATACATGCTAAATGAAGGTTCAAAGGTTATCACTTTATCTTCTTTATCACAAAAGGAATTTATAACATTTAAAATAAGTTCACTAGATCCATTTCCAACCATTATATTTGATTTTTTACAACCGTAGTACCTTGCCATATTTTCTCTTAGTAAAACAGCATCGCTGTCAGGATAAAGTTGTGGTACAAAATTATCTAAATTTAATTTCGCATTAAGCAGGTAATTGCTTCCTTCATTTGCATCTAGTTTAACATCGTAGGGTTTTGTATTTACTTTATATGGTATTAAGGTTCTTAAATTCTTTTTAATATCAATCATTCTTTACTCCTCAAATCTTATTTTTATGGATTCTGCATGACCGTAAAGGCCTTCATTTTCCGCAAATCTTATTATGTCATCTTTTGATTTTTCAAGGGATTCTTTACTATAGTATATTAAGGATGTTTTCTTTATAAAATCGTCGACACTCAAAGCTGATGAATATTTTGATGTTCCGCTTGTAGGAAGGGTATGATTAGGTCCAGCATAATAATCTCCAACAGGTTCTGGTGAATATTCTCCTAAAAAAACAGCTCCAGCGTTTTCAATTTTTTTGTAATCTTCGAAAGGGTTTGTTGTTAATAATTCAAGGTGTTCCGGTGCTATTTCATTTGCAATCTCTAAAGATTCATTTAAAGAATCTGTTAAAATAATTCCACCGTAATTATTTATAGATTTGCTTATTATTTCTTTTCTTTCCATTTTGCTAATTAAATTTTCTAAATTTTCACTTACTTTTTCAGCAAGCTTATAGGAATCCGTTACTAGAATAGAAGCAGCCATTTCATCATGTTCAGCTTGTGAAATTAAATCAGCAGCTATGTATTTAGGATTTGCATTTTTGTCAGCAACTATTAAAATTTCGCTAGGTCCTGCTATCATATCTATACCTACGATGTCTGATACGATTTTTTTAGCTGCACTAACATATATATTTCCTGGTCCGGTAATTTTATAAACCTTTGGTACTGATTCGGTTCCATAAGCTAGTGCACTTATACCATGAGGTCCACCAAATTTATATATCTTATCTACTCCGCATATTGATGCTGCCGCTAGAATAGAATCTAATACTCTTCCATCTTCTTTAACAGGTGTTATCATAATAAGTTCTTCTACTCCAGCTATTTTTGCTGGTACTGCATTCATTATTACAGTAGATGGATATGCTGCTTTACCTCCAGGGACATAGATCCCAGCTTTTTTTATAGGCTTGATTATCTGTCCTAAGATTATATCTTTGTTGTGGGGTTTGTATGTTGATGTTTTTCTTATCTGTCTTTTGTGAAAATCATATACATTTTCGTATGCGTTCTTTATGGTTTGCAGCATTTCTTTATCTAGATTTTCCATAGCTCTATTGATTTCTTCTTCAGTAACTAAAAAATCTTTTGTTTTTATACCATCAAATTTTTCGGCATATTTCCTTAGCGCTTTATCTCCATTTATTTTGACATCATCAACTATAATTTTTACTTCATCCATTATTTTTTTATAATCTAGAGAACTTCGAGAGTTAAGTTCCTTAATAAATTCTTTGTTGTTTTTTTCTTTTATTATTTTTATCATCTTAATTACCCTCCTCAATTTTAATTATACTATCAATTATTCTTTTAATTTTTCCATATTTAAATCTATAAGAAACTTTATTGCATATTATCATAGAGTTAATTGGATACATTTTTTCTAATACTTCTAACCCGTTTGCTTTTAAAGTAGATCCAGTTTCTACTATATCTACTATGACGTCCGTTAAGCCTAAAACAGGAGCCAGTTCTACAGAGCCGTTTAATTTTATTATAGAAATTTCTTGCCCTTTTTTCTCAAAATATTCTTTAGTAGAATTTGTAAATTTTGTTGCAACTTTTAATACGGAATCTCTTTTGTATATTTCTTTGTCTTTTTTTCCTGCTATACACATATTACAGTATCCAAATTTTAAATTGTGAAGTTCGAAAACATCTTTTTTGCTTTCAATGATCATATCCTTACCCACTATGCCGATATCTGCTACTCCATTTTCCACATAAGTTATTACATCAGCATTTTTCAAAAGAACAAATTCAATATTATTTTCCGAATCATAAAAAACAAGCTTTCTACTCTTTAGATTAATTATATTCCCTATACCAATTTTTTTAAATAGATCAACTGAATCTTCACCTATTCTACCTTTAGGCAGGGCAATTCTTAATTTTTCCATTAAATTTCCTCCTTGATATAGATTTTTCTTAAGAGTTCATCAATATCTACTGAAAATCCAATTGCAGGAATTACTTCCCCGTAGCCATCCCAGTTTATATCATATCTTCCACCTTTAATTATTTCTTTGTTTGAATTTTCATAAAAAGTTTTTATCATTAATCCTGAATAGTAATTAAGGCTGGAAGTAGTAGATAGGTCGCATATAATATTTTTGTTGTTTAAATTTTTTTCATTTAAATATTTTTCTATTTCTATTAATTCTTCTAAGCCTTTCTTCATTTTTTCATTCAAATAAAATTTTTCAGCATTTTTTAATACCTGCTTTAAAGACCCTCTCATGTTAATTATACTAAGGAGAGCCTCTTTACTGGGACTGTTTTCAAATTTTTTCATATAAATTTTCAAATCTTCTATATTCTTTTTATTAATTAGATTGATTATAGTTTTATATTCTGTATTATCTAAATAAAATTCGTTTAAAATTCCTTTTAAATATTCTGAAGTACCAATTTCTATTATATAATTATCCTTATACTTGCTCATTATTGAAGTTATCAACTGTATTATTTCTTTATCAGAATCTATGGTATCAACACCTATACATTCCGCTCCCATTTGTCTATTTTCAAGAATTTTACTATTAGTATTTTTGAAAGTTTTTCCGTAGTAAAATAATTTCAAATTATTTTCTCTTTCCCAATTTGGTAAAATATTATTTAACAGATTCGTTGTGATATCTCTTGAAAGAACTGATATTTTACCGTTTCCGCCTATTATTTTAACAGTTTGTTCATCTTCAAACTGAATGTCTGCTGGTAGGTTTTCCTTTACTTCTTCAATTATATTTGTTTCATAATTAGTATAGTTTTTTTCAATAAACAAATTCTCAATATCTTTTCTTAAATTATATCTTTTTTGAGAAAATTCCATTTCCTCTGATATGTTTTTAAATTTCATTTTTCCTCCTATTTTTTATATTAAAAAAGCCACACAGACTTACATCTGTATGGCTACAATTTCACTTTCCATCATAGATGCAGTCTTCTAAGCACTAATAGAGCTTGCATCTATGAACTACTGTTCACGAAACAAACCCTCAACTATGATGATGAACCTTATTTAATTTTTTAATTTTTTTGTAAAATACAATCATAATTATCTTCCTTATTTTGAATTAAATATAATATAGCATAATGTTACATTAATGTCAATTTTTATTTAAAAAATTTACTCAATTGACAATAAATCAAAGGATAATACTCCAGCAATTTCTTTAATATTATTTATCATTTCATCTAACGCAATATCTACACCAGATACGTCTAAAGAAAGATTGACATTAGCTTTTTCATTTATAGGAATTGTCTGGTTGATGGTTAGTATATTAGCATTATGATCTGATATGTTATTTATAACTTTTGACAAAACACCTTTTTTATGAGCTAACATCATTGAAAATACTGCCATTCTACCAATTGTATTTTCTGATGGTGAAAAAACATAGTCTTTATACTTATAATATGTACTTCTACTAATACCTACTTCCTTTACTGCTTCACTTATATTCTTATTTTTATCTTCGTTAATTATTTTTCTTGCTTCTATTACCTTTTCATATACTTCTGGCAGTATTTTTTTATTTACTATCAAATATTTTTTTATCAAATTTTTAACCTCCTAATATTATATCCTTTATTATCTACTTTTATTTGCTTTACTATCCACTTGCTTTTCAGATCTCGAGTTTTAGTTTTTAAAGGGTCTATCAAATTATTTTTATCAGAAATACACATTATCGTAGGTCCGGCACCACTGAGATAATATGAAATATCTAAATCGGAAAATATTTTCTTTAGGTTTCTATACTCTTCTATTAATTTTTCTCTATAGGGTTGATGAAGTCTATCAATTATAGCTTCTTTTATTATATCTATATTACCACTAGTTAATCCCTTTATCAAAAAAGGGATCCTTGACAGGTTAAATACAGCATCTTTATATTCCACACTTTTCGGTAAAATTCTTCTGGAGTCTAATGTTGATAATTCAAAATTGGGTATAAGAGCATAGAAATAGATTTTTTTTGAAACATTATATTTCTCAGTAAATATTTTTTTATCTGTTGAAAAAGAAGCCGTTAATCCACCATAAATACAAGGTGCAACATTATCAGGATGTCCTTCTATTTGGGTTGATATTTTTAATATTTCCTCGTCATCAATTTCCAAGTTATGAATTTTAAAAGCTCCTGCTACTCCTGCAACAACACATGCTGCACTGCTTCCTAATCCTCGCGAAACTGGTATATTTGTTTTTATATTTATCATGATCTTTTTACTATCTAAATTAAAATATTTTTCAGTCTTTCTAAAAGATTGATATATTAAATTATTTTTATTAGCATATTTTTCTTCGACGCCCTGAATTTCAACTTCCTTTTCTCCTTCTTTAAAAATTATTTGGTTATATAATTTTAAAGCAACTCCCAAAGAATCGAATCCAGGTCCTATATTAGCTGAAGTAGCCGGCACTTTTATTTCATACATTTTTTTCCTCTTTATGTGCAATTTTTAGTATTTCATTTTTAACATCATTTATTTTTATAGTTTTATTGTGGATAAAAGGTTTATTAAGAATTTCCTCTAAAGATTTAGGTATAGGAATATTAAACTCTTCACTAAATTCCATTATCAATTCTTTACCTTCTTTTGTTTTTTCAATATCCAAAGCATCGTATATACTTTCGATGAATTTAAAAGGACTTGCTGTAGATAAAATAATACTTACTGACTTGTCTCCTGTTTCATGTTTATATTTATCGTAAACATCAACTGCAACAGCTGTGTGAGGATCAATAATATAATTATATTCCCTATATACCTTCTTGATTTTATTTAAAATTTCATCCTGGGTTGAAAAGCTACTCCAAAAGGAATCTTGTATTTTATCTAAAATTTTACTATCTATTTTATATTTTCCTTTTTCATCAAGTTCTGCAATAATTTTTTTAATATAATTATCATCTCCTCCACTAAGCATATATATTAATCTTTCTAAATTACTCGATATTAATATATCCATTGAGGGAGAAATAGTTTTTATAAATTCTCGGTTAATATCATAAGTACCAGTATTTATAAAGTCTGTCAAAACATTGTTTTCGTTAGATGCACATATTAATTTATTAACAGGTAAACCCATTTCTTTTGCCATATAGCCAGCTAAAATGTTGCCAAAATTACCAGTCGGTACAACAAAATTTATCTTTTCTCCAGATTTTATCTTTTTATTTTTAAGTAAAGAATTATAAGAATAAAAGTAGTAAACTATTTGAGGAATTAATCTCCCTACATTAATAGAGTTAGCTGATGATAAAATAGTATTATCATCGAGCAACTTATCTTTTACATTTTTATTGTTGAAAATGTTTTTTACAGCAGTTTGAGCATCATCAAAATTACCTTCTACAGCTAATACGTGGGTATTATTACCTTCTTGTGTTTTCATTTGAAGTTCTTGAACCTTGCTAACTCCTCCTTCAGGGTAAAAAACTGATATGCTAATGCCTTCGATATCTTTAAAGCCTTCTAAAGCAGCTTTTCCTGTATCCCCTGAGGTTGCTGTAAGTATTAATATTTCATTTTTAATTTTATTTTTATCCTTTGCCGCCTTCATAAAATAAGGTAGTATAGATAAAGCTACATCTTTGAATGCTAAAGTTCTACCGTGAAATAATTCAAGGAAATTATAATTTCCTCCATTTTTAAGGGGTACTATTTCTTCTGTGTCAAATTTATTGCCGTAAGCATTTTCTACTGAATATAAAATTTCTTCCTTTGTATAATCCGAGAAAAATTTAGTAAATATTTCAACTGCTAATTCTTTATAATTTAAATCCTCTATATGTTTTATATTTATCTTTATATTTTTAAAATCTTTAGGAAAAAATAATCCTCCATCATCTGATAGACCCTTTAAAACAGCTTGAGATGAATTAATTTTTAAATTATTGTCCCTAGTACTTTCATATTTCACATTCATGACATACCTCCATTGTATTTATGTTTAATATCATATAATGTCTTATATGGTTTTACAAGTGTTTATTCATAAAAAACAGAAGCTTGAAGAAAATTTATTTTACCAAATAAAAAGCAAGGATTTAACCTTGCTTTTTATTATCCTTCTACTATTTTTATTGATGAACTGGCTCCTATCCTATCTGCTCCAGCTTCTATCATTTTTAGTGCTTTTTCTTTAGTCCTTATACCTCCAGAAGCCTTAATTTTAGCCTTATCTTTTACTATTGATTTTATAAGTCTAATATCTTCTAATTCTGCACCACCAGTATTGAATCCTGTTGATGTTTTTACAAAATCAGCACCAGCTTCTACTATTAATTCCGAAACTCTTGCTATTTCGTCTTTAGTTAATAAGCATGTTTCAATTATAACCTTTACAATTTTATCTTTAGAAGCTTTTACTACTGCTTCTATATCCTTTTTAACTAAGTCATAGTCTTTATCTTTTAAGGCAGGTATGTTTACAACCATATCAATCTCATCAGCTCCATCTTCAATTGCCAGTTGGGTTTCTAACTCTTTTACTTTAGTAACATTATTCCCTAATGGAAATCCTACTACAGTAGCTACAAGAACCTCACTGTTTTTTAGTATTTCAGATGCAAACTTAACATATAATGGATTAACACATACTGCTTTAAACTTGTATTCTAATGCTTCTTCACAAATCTTTCTAACATCACTCTTTTTTGCTTCCGGCTTCAATATTGTGTGATCAATATACTTTCCTAAATCACTCATATCATCACTACCTAATCATTTCTACTTGGTCGCAATTTTTAACCCCTGCAGCATTTCCTTCTTCTATATCAACATGCATTTCAAGGGCAAAATCATCTCTCACTCTTACAAGTACGTTCTCAAATATTAAGCTCCTTGGTCCTTCTGTTTTAATCTTAACTATTTGTTTGTCTTCAACTCCAAAATCTTCAGCATCTTCTGGGCTCATATGAATATGTCTCGAAGCTGCTATTAGCCCTTCTTTTAATTCTACTTGACCTTTAGGTCCTTTTAGGGTAACTCCTGGAGTTCCTTCTAAACTACCAGAACCTTTTACAGGTACTTTTTCACCTAAGGTGAAACCATCGCTTAGTGATACTTCTACTTGAGATTGACTTCTTGCAGGGCCTAATACTCTTACCCCTTGTATACTTCTTTTTGGACCGATTAAGTCAACCTTTTCTTCACAGGCAAATTGTCCCGGTTGTGATAGGTCTTTAATTGGTGTTAGTTCGTATCCTTCACCGAATAATTTTTCAACATCTTCCTGACTTAAATGTACGTGTCTATTTGATAATGCTATTGGTAATTTATTTCTCATATTAATCCTCCTGTCTTTTTTAACAATAAAATTATATATAAAATAACAAGTTTTTTCAACTTATATATCTTTTAAACTGTTAAATAATTGTATAAAATTAGGATTTGAAACATTTACTGAATCAAATCTTTTTATATTTGTTGTTCCTTTTGCTTTTAATCCAGCAACTGCTAGCATCATTGCAATCCTATGGTCACCTCTGCTATCGACCTCATTACCTATTAAAGTCCTTTCTCCTTTTATAATCATCCCATCATCGGTTGCCTTTATTGATGCTCCTAATTTATTTAATTCTACACTAACAGCATCTATTCTGTTAGACTCTTTGACTTTTAATTCCTCTGCGCCTCTTATTACAGTTTCTCCTTTTGCATAAGATGAAGCTAAAGCTATAATTGGTATTTCATCAATAATTCTTGGAATTATTTCACCATCTATGGTTATCCCTTTTAACTGACTATATTTAACTTCTATGTCACCAACTTCTTCTTCATTCATAACTCTTTTATTAAGAATATTAATATTACCACCCATCATATTCATTATATCAATTATACCCGTTCTAGTAGGATTTATTCCAACATCCTTGATAACTATATGAGAATCCTTGATTATACTTGCTGCAACTATATAAAAAGCTGCTGAAGAAATATCTCCAGGCACAAATATTTTCTTTCCTTTTAAAGAATTTCTTTTACCTTTCATCAGTACTTCTTTTCCTGTTATATTAATATTCGCTCCAAAGTATTTCATCATACGCTCTGTGTGATCTCTAGAAATTTCCGGTTGAATAATATGAATATCTTCATCAGTGTAAAGGCCAGCAAATAAAATTGCTGATTTTACCTGAGCGCTTGCTTTCGGCTGTAAATATTTGATTCCTTTTAGTCTGCTTACAGGTTTAATTTCAATCGGTGGGTATAAGTCATCCTTACAGTTAATATCTGCTCCCATAATAGATAAAGGATTTGTAATTCTATCCATAGGTCGTTTTGAGAGAGACTCATCTCCTGATATTATAGTTTTAAAATTCTGTCCTGCTAATATTCCCGTCATCAATCTAATGGTTGTTCCGGAGTTGCCAGCATAAAGGGTTTTGTTGGGGTTTTTAAAACCTTTAAGCCCTACTCCTTGTACTGTAACTACTTCTTTATCAATAGATATATTAACTCCTAGATTTCTGAAGCATTTGATTGTATCGAGACAATCTTCTCCCATCAAAAAATTTTCAATTATTGTTTCACCTTCAGATATTGCTCCCAGCATTACACTTCTATGAGATATAGATTTATCTCCAGGGACTCTTATCTTTCCAACTAGTGGTGTATTAATATTATTAATATTCATAATGAGCTCCTCTAAAGTTTTTCTACATAAGAAAGGTAATTACTGAAATTCTCATTGATTTCTTCTATAGAATCTCCACTAAACTTTCTAATAAATTCATCGGCTACTACCCAAGCTGCAATATTTTCTAATACTACACCTGCTGCTGGTACTGCACATACATCGGATCTTTCCTTGCTTGCTTCTTTTTTTTCTTTTGTTTCTATATCTACTGTATTTAAAGGTTTCATTAAAGTAGGGATAGGTTTTATAGCTGCTTTTATAATGATTTCTTCACCATTAGTCATACCACCTTCGATTCCTCCAGCATGGTTAGTTCTCCTATAATACTTATTATCGTAATATATCTCATCATGAACTTTTGATCCTTTTGTATCAGCAGACTTAAACCCATCACCGATTTCAACACCTTTTACAGCCTGCATAGCCATGAATTGTTGTGCTAATAATCCATCTAGTTTTCTATCGTAAAAAGTATGACTTCCTAAACCAACGGGAAGATTAGAAATAGAAATTTCAACTACTCCTCCTAGAGTATCACCGTCTTTTTTGGCCTCATCTATTATTTTTTTTATTTCTTCTTCTTTGTCTTTATCATAAACTCTTAAATCAGATTCTTCAATTTTATCCCAAAAATTAGTACCTTTTTCTGCAATATCTACATCTTTTATACCCCCTATATTTACAACCCTACTGTGAATTTCTATCTTAAAGTTTCCTAGAAACTGTTTACAGAAGGCTCCAACAGCGGTTCGAGAAGCCGTTTCTCTAGCACTCGCTCTTTCTAATATATTTCTGATGTCATTTTGTCGGTACTTTATTATTCCTGATAAATCTGCATGTCCAGGTCTCGGTTGTGTTATATTTATGCTTTCATCATGGTAAATATTTTCGCTTGACATAGGAATTTTCCAGTTTTCCCAATCTTTATTTTTAATTGTAAAAGCTATTGGACTTCCCAAGGTTTTGCCAAATCTAATACCGGAAGTAACTTCTATTTTATCTTTTTCTATTTCCATTCTTTTTCCTCGGCCATAACCTACTTGTCGTCTCGATAATTCTTTATTTATTTTTTGTACATCTATTTCCACATTTGATGGAAATCCTTCTATAATAGCTGTTAAACATTTTCCATGAGATTCTCCTGCATTAAGAAATTTCATAAATTCACCTCGTTTTTATTTTTGGTACCATCAACAATGATACTATTATAATAATTAATATAATTATATACCTTTTAACTATTAGAAAACCTAAATCAGAAAAAAAGTTTGACGGTAGCATTTGTATAAGTACGTCTTCTTTAGGATTTAATATCCATAAATCATTATCAAACAATATTTCATGAAATATTATAAAGGCTTTATTAAAATTAAATACTATTATAACACCTATAGCCGCTAATATTAAACTAAAAATAATTCCACCTGCAATTAAAGATGTTTTTAATTTTTCTTTATAGTAAAATTTTAGAATAAAAAAAGATAAAATCGAAACTGTTAAAAAAACATTCTTTATGAAAAATCCAATTCGAAATAGTTTTTCAACATCTTCCATGTGTTTTACTTCCCGGTCTCCAAATACATAACCTTTTTCATCTCCTATTTCAATCAATAAATCTTTTCTGTCTCCTTCTAAATATCTTATTATTTCTTTAGAAATATCTAATAATTTTTCTTCACTAATACCAGTAACCCTATCTGTATTGTTCTCTTCAAATTTATTTTCAAAATAATCTATATTTAATGCCGAATATTGGAAAACAGATAATAGTATAAAAGAAAAAAGGGAAATTACCAGTACTACTTTTAAAATTCTTTTCATTTAAGTCTCCTATAGAATAACCCCTTAATTATAAGGGGTTGTAATTATGTATCTATTTTATTCAATTTTGTCAATATAATCAAATAATTCTTTCAAGTTATAAGCATAATGAACTTTTTCTCTTTTCTTTAAATCTTCTATCATTTTATCACTTTCACCATTAATGAAATCACGATTATCATTATGAAGGATTATTATGTTTTTATTTTTAAATTCTTTTAGCAATTTTAAGTTTTTAATATTATGCTTACCAAAGGGTACATCGGTAATTATTACAATCTCCGATCCTTTAATTTCTTCTAAGTAATCATTAACGGCTTTTAAACTAAATTCTGAAAAAGGTTTTTCTTTTATGCATTTTATATCCAGAGAATCACATACTCTTACATCGCTATCTCCATCATGTATAATTCCAACACTTATTTCATATTTATGGGAAAAAAGTTTTTCTATAATATATTCTCCCGTTCCTCCACCACATATTATATGTATTTTTTTATTCTTCTTTTCAATATTTTTATTTATTCTCAATGGTACTATTTCTTTGTAATTGAGCAATTTATTATCTCTTATTAACATCTCCATGTGATAAGCTTTAGATAAGTTTTCTACATTAATAACTTTTTCCGGAACATCGTATTCTACAATTTTACCTTCGTTAATAAAAATAATCCTATCACTAAACCTAGAAGCAATATTTAAATCATGCATTATTGATACTACTGTAACTCCTTCTTCTCTATTTAGGTTGTGAATTAATTCTACTATCTCTAACTCATGATGCATATCTAAGCTTGAAGTAACTTCATCAAGAAATACAACATCTGTGTTTTGTGCAAGAGCTCTTGCTGTAATAACTCTCTGTTTTTCTCCTCCACTTAAACTGTTATAGAATCTGTTTCTAAGTTCATATGTGTTGGTTTGTATCATTGCATTATATATTAAACTTTTATTTTGTTCCTTATTTTTAATGCTATTTTTTTCTCTATAGGGATTTCTTCCCATTTTAACTACATCTATTACTTTAAAATTAAAAGGAAGTACATATTCTTGAGGAACTACTGAAATTATTTTTGCCTTCTCCTTTTTCGAGTATTCCTTTATTGGTTTCCCTTTTAGGTCAATATTTCCTGTATAATCCAGGTTATCAGAAAGACATTTCATTAATGTAGTTTTACCGGCACCATTTGGTCCAATTATGCTAATAAACTCTCCCTTATTTATGTCAAAATTTATATCTTTTAATATCTGAGTGCCATTTGTAATATAATTTAAGTTTTTTACTTTTATAATCTTTTCCATTAAAAAACCTCAGCTTTTTTCTTTTTTAAAATATATATAAAGAAAGGTCCACCTAAAATAGCAGTAATTATTCCTACAGGAATTTCTTGAGCTATTATACTTCTTGCAATTGTATCACATATAACCATTAATCCTCCTCCAGTTACAAAGGATAAGGGTAAAAGCTTTATATGTTTAGGTCCTATAAACATCCTTACTATATGGGGAACTATTAATCCTACAAATCCTATAATCCCGGATACGGACACTGAAGCTGCTGTAATTACTGATGCCGTTACAAGTATGATTTTTTTTACTCTATCAGCTTCTACACCAAGATTTTTTGCTGATTCATCTCCTAAAAGAAGTATATCCATATCTTTTGCGTAATACATTAAAATTATCATGCCTAGACCAGCGTAGGGTAAGATGTTTAAAATACTTTCCCAACCTTTACCGGACAAACTTCCCATAGTCCAAAAAAATATCTTATTTAAATCTCTATCATTAAGCATCATTATTGTAGATAAAATAGCTGTTAAAAACTGACTCATGGCTATTCCACTTAATAGCAATGTTGTTACAGGTATTTCATTTTTTATTCTTGCTATATTGTAAACTATAAAAATCACAAGTAATGCGCCGGCAAATGCCATAATAGATATGAAATTTAAGCCAAGTATATTAAAAGATATTTTGGAAATAATACCTATTGTAGCTCCCAATGCTGCTCCAGATGATATACCTAAAACAAAAGGATCTGCCATTGGATTTTTCAAAATTCCTTGATATGTTACCCCGGCAATGGAAAGCATTCCCCCAATAAAAAGACTTACTATAATTCTAGGAAATCTTATATTCCAGATTATATAAACCGTACTATCTTCTAAATAAGAGAATATGTTTTCGTTCCCTGATATTTTACCGTATATTATATTTACTATATCTTTAATACCTACTTTTGCAGCTCCTAAAGACAAGGATACAGAAAATATTCCTATCATAATAACTGTAAGTAGAATAAAAAACAGTTTATTTTTTTTCATTTAATCACCTATTTTTAAAAGGATGCCTAAGCATCCTTTTAATATTTATTTACCTTGAAATGCTTCAGGATGTATAGCTTGGGCTATCATTTCTAAACCTTCTATTATTCTAGGTCCTGTTCTTGAAACAATATCAGGATGCAACATGTATATATTATTTTCTTTAATAGCGGTAATATTTTCATAACCTTCTCTATTTTTTATGTCTTCTACAGTTTTAAAACCGTCATCAGCAGTTAAATAAACTTCCGGATTTCTTTCTATTAAAAGTTCCAAACTGTATTCAGGATACAAAGATTCTGCATCATAAGCAATATTTTCACCATTTGACAAGTTAATCATTTCATCTAAAATACTACCTGGCCCAGCCGTCATCAAAGGTTCACTCCATACCTCATAAAATACTTTTTTACTATCGTAATTACTTACAGTTTCAACAATAGAATCTTTTTTTGCATTCATATTAGAAGTTAAAGATTCTGCTTCTTCTTGTAATCCTAAGATAGTTCCAATTTTTTTTATGTTATCAAAAACTTCACCTAAATTCTGGGGATCTTGAAGGAAAACTGTTATACCGGCATCTTCAAGTTTTGATTTCTCATCGTCTCCCATGGCTAATGCAACTACTACATCAGGATTTTTTTCAATAACACTTTCTAGATTAGGACCTTCAAAATCTCCAACTTGATCAATTTCTTTAGCCTCTTCAGGGTAGTTACAGTATGTTGTTACCCCTACTAACCTGTCTCCTGCTCCTAATGCAAAAATCGTCTCCGTCATGCTCGGTGCTAGAGAAATAATCTTTTCTGCGGGTTTTTCTATTTCAATTTCTCTACCGTATCCATCAGTGATTTTTACAGGATATTGGGATTCATTTTCCTCTTCTCCTTGTTCTTCTTCATTTTCTTCCAATTCTTCTTGATTTTCCTGGTTTTCCTCTTGTACTTCCTCTTGATTTCCACATCCTACAAATGTAAATATTAAAACCAGTACTACAATTAAACTTAAAATTTTTCTTTTCATAATCATCCTCCATTTTTTATTCTGAAAATAAAAAAACCTAACTCGAAGTTAGGGGATTAACATATCTAATAAAAATTATATGTCTCCTTCCCTCCGAAGGTACAGTATCAAGTTTCTAGGCAGGTCTCCTGGCTTAAGCATATTCTCATCTCAACCTTCCCTTTAAGTGGTATATAGAGATGATAAACTATTACAGTAGCGGGGGCTGCAGCGGATTTAAACCGCTTTCCCTTTTAATTTAAAACCTAAAAACAAATATTTTATTTTCAAGTCAAAGACTATCATATTTTTTCTTATATTTCAAATATATTATTGAATTTTTTTATACATAATGTAAAATATATAAATACTAGTACTTACAGGAGGACTTTATGGATTATAATGAAGCAATAAATTATATACATTCTACTTATAGATTTGGCAGTAAATTAGGTTTAGATAATATTAAAAGATTAATGAATAAATTAGGTAATCCCCAAAATAACTTAAAAATAATACATGTAGCCGGAACCAATGGAAAAGGTTCAATTTCTACAATGATACGTTCAGTTTTAACAGAGTCCGGTTATAGAACGGGATTTTTTATATCCCCTTATTTAGAAAGATTCACCGAAAGAATCCAAATTGACGATCAAGAAATATCTAGAAATGATTTAGCTACAACAACTACAGACGTAAAAAAAGCTGTCGAAGAAATTTTACAGGAGGGTTATTCTCATCCAACAGAGTTTGAAATAGTTACAGCCATTGGTTTTCTATATTTTTTTAGAAAAGAAGTTGATTTCCTAGTTCTTGAAGTGGGATTGGGCGGAAGATTTGATGCTACAAATGTTATAGAAAATTCTTTAGTATCTGTTATAGCATCAATTAGTCTTGAGCATACCGAGTATCTAGGTGATACTCTAGAAAAGATTGCCTATGAAAAATCTGGTATCATAAAGGATAATAATACAGTTGTAGTATACCCTCAATCAGAAGAAATTCTAAATGTAATTAAAACCCAGGCTGATATAAAAAATTCAAAAGTTTATATTCCTATATCTGAAAATTTAAAAATTAATTCTCAAGATAAACTCAATTATACAAGTGATATTTTTAATATAAATAATTTCACTATGAATTTTAAGGGTAAACATCAAATGAAAAACCTTGTGGTTTCAATAAAAGTTTTAGAGATTTTAAATAATAAAGGTTATAAAATAGATAACAAAAGCTTAAAAAAAGGAATTGAGTCAGCATTTATCCCGGGAAGGTTTGAAATAATTCAATATGATCCAACAATAATAATTGATGTTGCTCATAACAAGGATGGTATAGATGCTTTCACAGATACTTTAATGCCTTTATTAGGCTCTAAGAAGCTTCTACTGTTCATTGGTATGCTTGAAGATAAAAAGCCTGAAAATTTAAATATAGGTCTAATTAATGCATCGGATAGAATATACACTTTAACTCCAAAAAGTCCACGTAGTATATCTTCTGATAAATTAAAAGATCTTCTAAATAGGAAATTTAATTTAGATAAGGTAACATCTTTAAGTTCCTACGAAGAAGCTGTAAGTATAGCTAAATCTTCAGATAAAGATTATGTAGTCGCATTTATAGGATCTTTTTATATGGTTGGTGAAATAAGAACACTATTAAAAAAGTTATAGCAAATTGCTATAACTTTTTATATTTTTCCCTTACTTTTACAATTTCACCACATGTCATCTTCCCTTCTGGGCAGGGACCTTTTAAACATCTTGGACCAATATTATGAAATAGATTAGGTGCTACTTTTTTTACTTCTATTAACATCTGATCAGCCATTTCTCTTATTTCCCACTGAGCTCTATTGCAACACCTTAAATTAAAAAAATGTATTAAGGACCTTGCATTCATTGTAACCATAATTTTAGTTTCACAGGAATTTGGCAAGACATATCTGGCATCCTCAATGGCTTTTTTCTGTGCTAGTCTTGATGCTTCCTTTTCACTATTATTTTTATTAAAATCAGCGAAATGTTTTTTATATAATATATCTGACAGTTTGTCATAAACTTCCTGATCTTTTTCCATTTGTTGTACGAATATTTCTTTTGCTTCATTAATATCTTCAATTTCGGGAGGTATAATATAGTGGAATTGACCTTCTTGTACATATCTTTGTGACCTTTGACTGTAGCTTGCAATTCTATGTCGGACAAGCTGGTGGGTTAAAACCCTACTCACACCTTCAATAGAAAAACTAAAAGATACATGTTCTATTGGTGATTCATGTCCTAAATCCATTAGAAAATCTAAAAATTTTTTTGCTTTTTCTTCATTCAAATCTTCCATTATTTTTTCGCCTGACACATCAGAATAGCACAATTTTGCTGCTGCAGATATTAATTTTTCAGGTTCAGGCGTATAGCTTAGTAATTTAACATTTAGTTCAGTTCTCATATCTTCCTCCAAGTTAGTATTTATTATATAATAAAGTAAAATGACAGGATTATCAATATTATTAATTTTTTATCAATTTGTTGAAAATTTATAATTAAAGTGTTATTATAACATGAGAGAGGTTATCATATGGGAAGATATAGAAAAGGATTAAAAACGAAAAATAAAATAATTCAAGCTTCAAAATCTTTGTTTTACTTTAATGGTTACAGAAAAACCACCGTTCAAGGTATTGCTGATTTAGCTGATGTAAATCTTGGTCTTATTTCTTATTATTTTAAAAGCAAAGACAATATAGCCAAGTCAATATTCATAGGGTTTTTAAAGGAGATTGAACAGGAAGTCAAAAATACCTATCCTGATAATGATAAGGACATCATTCAACTCTATATGGCAAAAGAGAGGATTTTCTTCGAAATAATTTTAACTCAAGAAAATTACCAAAGGTTTTTTAGAGAAATAATTAATAGCAATATGATTTTTAATTTAATTGAAGATTACGTAGAGAAAAATTACAATCTCATTAACGAAAAAGTCAAAAGAATTAATAATAAAAACCTTATTACTGCTTTTGCAGCTTTAGAAACCGGTGGTAGATATAATATCTTGAGAAAATATTTTAGAAATACGATTGATCTTGAACTTGATGGTCTTATAGATATACTTATAGGTTGTACTCCTCGATTATTTGGTTACTCTAATGAAGACGTAAGCAGATTTATTGAAGAATCTAAAACCTATGCTGAAGATGTAAATAAAAAGAACTTAAAACTACTTATATAAAAATGAAGTCAATATTGACTTCATTTTTTTGGTAGTTCTATTACTTTTTCTTCTGATTCTCTATAAATAATTATTTTGTTTCCTATACTTTGAATATATTCTGCCTTTAAACTGTCACATATTTCTAAGGCAGTTTCTTTAGTGTCAAGTAAACTGTTATTTAATAGATTAATTTTTATTAATTCTCTAGCTTCCAAAGCTTCGTCTATGCTTTTTAAAACATCTTCAGTTAACCCGTTTTTACCTATCTGCATAATTGGTTCTAATTTGTTTGCTAAAGATTTTAAATAGCTTCTTTCTTTTCCTGATAAAATATTAATCCCCTCCTATTCTATAAAATCAAATTCTATACCGCAAACGGAAACTGTATCTCCTTCTTTTGCTCCTAAATTTTCTAACCTTTCAATTACTTTTTTATCTTTTAAAACTTTTTGAAAATGCTTTAAAGATTCATAATCTGTAAAATTAGTAGAGTCAACTAATCTTTCTAAGAAATACCCGTCTGCTACATACTTATCATTTTCTTTTCTAACATTAATTGTATCAATTTCTTTCTCTTTATATACTTTATAATCCGTCTCTTCATAAAATATTATTTCTTCTTCTGTGTTTAATACTTCTTCATAAAGTTTATAGAGTAGAGCCTTTAAATTTTCTCCTGAAATAGCAGATATCTCATAAACATCATAATTTTTTTCAAATAAATTCTTTAGTTCTTCAATTTGTTTCTTGTCTTGTACCAAATCTATTTTATTTAAAACTATTATTTGTTTCTTATTACTTAACTCTTCGCTGTAACTTTTTAACTCGCTATTAATTTTATTGAAATCATCAATCGGATCTCTACCTTCAAATCCAGAAGAATCTATAACGTGGGCAAGAATTTTGGTTCTTTCAATGTGTCTTAAAAAATCATGTCCTAGTCCCGTACCTTCTGAAGCTCCTTCAATTAAACCTGGTATATCCGCAACTACAAAACTTTTATCTTCATCTAAATGTACTACTCCTAAATTAGGTTTTAGAGTTGTAAAATGATAATTATCAATCTTTGGTTTGGCAGAAGAAATTTTAGATAGCAGGGTAGATTTTCCTACATTTGGAAATCCCACAAGTCCTACATCTGCAATTAATTTAAGTTCTAATACAACTTTTATTTCTTCACCTTTTCTTCCTGGTTCAGCAAATCTTGGTGCCCTTCTCGTTGAAGTTTTAAATTTAGTGTTGCCCCTGCCACCTCTGCCACCGTGAGCTATTACTACTTCCTGGTCTTCTTTTACTAAGTCGGCAATTACTTGATTGGTCTCAATATCTCTTATTATAGTTCCTTTAGGGACACTTAATACAACATCCTCAGCATTTTTTCCGTACCTATTTTTATTTTTTCCGTTTTCTCCATTTTCAGCCTTTATTATTCTTTTATATTTGAAGTCCATTAGAGTTCTTTTTCTGTCGTCTACTTTAAATAGGATACTACCACCGTTGCCTCCATCGCCACCGGCTGGACCTCCCATAGGTTCGTATTTTTCTCTTCTAAAGGCAACGGCTCCATTGCCACCGTCTCCTGCTTTTAATTCAATTTCTGCATAATCTACAAACAATTCATCACTTCCTTCATTAAAAAAACCTACCATATATTAAGGTAGGTTTAATATTTATGCTTGTTTAGAATACACGCTTACCTGCTTTCTTCTCTTGTCTTTTCTTTCGAATTTTACAATTCCGTCTACTTTAGCAAATAATGTGTCGTCTCCACCCTTTCCAACGTTGTTTCCTGGATGTATTTTAGTTCCTCTTTGTCTAACTAAGATGTTTCCTGCAACAACATACTGTCCATCGCCTTTTTTTAATCCTAGTCTCTTAGATTCACTATCTCTACCATTTTTTGTACTACCTACACCTTTTTTATGTGCAAATAACTGTAAATTTAATTTTTTTAACATTGTTACACCTCCTCATGCTCCAGTGTAATATAATCACTATAATCTTCCATCAATAATTTTATACCGATTAAAAAATTTTCAAATAACATATCCGTCTTATTATTGTTTTTTAATAGTTCAATATCTAATAACCCTTCAGCTTCATTTTCTTTAATTTTTATACTATCTTCATGTACTTCTCCTATTATATTAATAGAATTTAATAATGTATAGGATAGTATGGAAACTGCTGAGCATATAATATCTTTCCCACTTTCATCAAAATATGAATGTCCTGATATTTTAACTCTTATATAGGATTCATTTCTTCTGTAAGTTTTAACAGATATCATTATTAGCCTTCTATCTTTTCAATTTTTATTTGAGTATAAGGCTGTCTGTGACCTTGTTTCTTTTTATAATCTTTTTTAGGCTTATACTTAAATACTATAATCTTTTTTTCTTTATCATGCTTAACTACAGTTGCATTTACTGCAGCTCCTTCTAAATACGGCTTTCCGATTTTCAAATCACCATCTTTAGATATAAGCATAACCTTATCAAATTTATATTCGTTACCTTCTTCTACATCAAGCTTTTCTACTCTTATTTCTTCGCCTTCTTGTACCTTGTACTGTTTTCCACCTGTTTCAATTACTGCATACATCAAAATACACCTCCTCATACCAGTCTCGCCCGTGTAGGTACTTTCGTTTTAAAACCTAGTTGGTGCGGCTACTTACGAATTAATAGTTTATCAAATTAGTTGATTATTGTCAATAACTATCTATTGATAAACTGGTTAATTTATTCAAATATCATGTCTTCTCTAACTATCTTATAATCTTTTATTTTCAAAGTCAATCTTTTTAGTACATCAACAAGTTCTTCCATTTTAAGTGCTCCTTCATTTGAAAAAATGCCATACACTTTAAGAAGGGCTGATTTATCTTTAAAATCAATTATTTCAATCTTTTCAATAAACTTTCTTCCATCAAATCTCTTTACTTTTTTTCTTCTCTTTTTAATCTTTATTCTCTCCACTATTTGTTCCTCTTGAAAGAATTTATTTATAATTTCATCTAATTCTTCTCTACTTCCATCATCCAATTGAATATCTATTTTATAAATTACGTTTTTCAATCGAGCCGCTAAGGTTTTGTCATGTACAGATTCTTTAACCTCTATTATTTTAAAATCCTCAGGTAGAATTTTATTCATTCTTTCTTTTATTGTTTTGGGATTTTCCCCATCTTCTACTTCTATTTCTATGTAATCCCCATAGGTTTCAAGACCTAGTGATAAGGGCATTGCGAAGGAAAATTTTGGATGAGGGTTGTAACCCTGAGAATAAGAGACCTTTACTCCAGCTCTTCTTACGGCTCTTTGCAAAAGCCTTATAGTATCTAAATGAGATATGTATTTCAATCTATTTACTTTTTTATATTTAACTATTACTTTCATAACATGGTCCTTTCATGATATCTGTATTTACGCCACAGTTATGACATAACATTCTGCAATCTGATGTTACACTTTCTTGGTCTGATTTTTTCTTTTCTTTTATTAAAAATTCTTTTTTTACTCCTGAATCTATGAAATCCCAAGGTAATATTTCTTCAAAATTTCTTTTTCTCTTGGTATAGAATTCAGGATCTATTCCGGCTTCAGAAAAAGCTTTTAACCATTCATCAAATTTGAATTTATCATCCCAACCATCAAATTTGCATCCCTTTTTCCAGGCAATTTCAAGAACTTTCGAAACCTTTCTATCTCCTCTTGCAAAAGTTCCTTCTAAAAAACTTCTTTCCGGTTCGTGATAATTAAAGGTGATTTTTTTATCCTTAATATTATCTTTAAGTAAATTAATTTTATCGTAAAATTCTTCTATATCATCCTGGGCTTCCCATTGAAAAGGTGTAAATGCTTTAGGAACAAAACAAGCAACACTAGTTGTTAGCTTGAAATTACCTCTAATTTTTTCCTTTGGTCTATTGAAAAAGATATCTTTAATTTTATATGTCAGCTCTTTAATTCCCATAACATCATGCATTTCTTCTCCTGGTAAGCCAATCATAAAGTATAATTTAACACTTGACCAACCAAAGTTAAATAAATCTTCTAATTTTCCAGTTATATCTTCTTCAGTTATATTTTTATTAATTATATCTCTCATCCTTTGAGTTCCTGCTTCAGGAGCAAAGGTAATACTTGATTTTCTAACACTTTGGATTCTGTCAATTAATTTATCAGATAGGGAATCCATTCTTAAAGATGGTAGAGATACATTTATATTTTCTTTTTCATATTTATCAAGAAGTTCTATTATTAAATCTTCAATTTCTGAATAATCTCCACTACTTAAGGAAGATAGAGAAATTTCTTCATGGCCGGTATTTTTTATAAGTTCTTCTATTTGACTTACTATTGTATCTTTATCTTTTTCCCTAACTGGCCTATAAATCATGCCTGCTTGACAAAATCGACATCCTCGAGTACAGCCTCTAAAAATTTCTACCATAACTCTATCATGTACTGTTTCTATGTATGGTACTAGAGTTTTTTCAGGATAATAAGACTTAGTCAAATCTTTTACAATCCTCTTTTTTACTGTAGGTTTAACATTTTCTACTGTGGTTTTTCTCTCTTTAATCAATCCGTCTTCATTATATACTTCTTCATAATATGAAGGCACATAAACTCCTTCGATTTTGGAAGCTTCATATAAAAATTCTGATTTAGAGTAATCAGGATTATTTTTCATGGTTTCCATCAAATCAATTAATTCCAAAGTCACTTCTTCACCTTCCCCAATCACAAATAAATCAATGAATTCGTGTAATGGCTCTGGATTAAAAGCGCAGGGTCCTCCTGCTATTATTAAAGGATCTTCATCTCTTCTATCCTTACTTTTTATAGGAATATTCCCTAAATCTATCATGTTTAATATATTTGTGTAGCTCATCTCATACTGGAGAGTAAATCCTATGATATCAAACTCTTTTATGCTGTCCCAACTTTCAAGGGCAAAAAGGTCTAAGTTGTTAGCTCTTAGTTCATCTTCCATATCTGTCCAGGGAGCAAAAACTCTTTCACACCAAATATTATCTTTTTTATTTATCATGTTGTAAAGTATATGCATTCCTAAATGAGACATCCCAATTTCATACACATCAGGAAAGGCAAACAAGAATCTTAAATCTGTACTATTAATATCTTTATTGTAGCTGTTAAGCTCTCCGCCTGTATATCTGGCTGGCTTCTCGACTTTTCTTAATATTTTTTCTATCATTTTGTCATTATTCATTTTATACTTCCTTTTCCATATTTCTAATTATTTTAATTTCTTTTTTATAGCCTTTGCTTATTGATATATGTGGTCCTATTTTTATCATAAACAACTCCTATTTCTCTTTATATTAATGTTTTATTATGATATCATATATTTTAAAGTAATGCTATATTTTAGGAGGATAATAATGAGTTATAAGAAAGAAGCTTACAAGCTAAAAGCTGAATCAATTATTAAAAATTTTAAAAAAAGAAAAATAAATGGTTTTTATTGTGAAAGCAAAAATGAAGCTTTACAAAAAGCTTTAGAATTAATCGAAAAAGGTTCTACAGTATCCTGGGGTGGAAGTACGACTATTCAAGAAGTAGGATTACTTGATGCTGTAAAAGATGGTGAATACGAAGTTATCGACAGAGATACTGCATCAAATCCAGAGGAACGATGGGAAATAATGAGGAAATCATTTTTTGCTGATACTTATATTACTAGCTCTAATGCTCTAACGATAGACGGTGAGCTGGTTAACATAGACGGCAATGGTAATAGAGTTGCTGCTATGTCTTTCGGACCAAAAAAGGTTATAATAATTGTTGGAATGAATAAAATCGTTGATAACTTAGATTGTGCTGTAAAGAGAGTTCAAAATGAAGCAGCTCCACCTAACGTTCAAAGGTTAAATTTAAATACATCTTGCAGTAAAACAGGATACTGTATGGATTGTTATACAGATGATTGTGTATGTGGACAAATATTAATTACAAGATATAACCGAGTTAAAGATCGTATTAATGTAATAATTGTTGGAGAAGAGCTTGGTTTTTAATGGCTAAGGAAGGTTTTAAACTTGAATTTAAATAAAAAAACATTAAAGAGATTCGATTTTATACTGATAATTGATGTAATTATTTTATCAGTATATGGATTAATTATGATTGGAAGTGCCACTTCAGGAGGCAACTTTTTAAGCAATCCTTATGTAAAGACCCAATTGATAGCCTTTATTTTAGGTCTTATTGCTGTAGTGATTTTGTTATTTATAGATTACGAAATCTACGGCAATTTATATTTATTTATATACGGTATATCAAATATACTTTTGCTAGCAGTTTTATTTTTTGGTTTTGGTGAAGACCAATGGGGTGCGAGAAGTTGGTTATCTATAGGTCCTATTACTTTTCAACCTTCAGAGATTGCAAAAATAGGTATAATCATATCCCTTTCAAAATTTATAGAAAAAAACGAAGACAACCTAAACAATCCCCTTACTTTGTTGAAAGTAATTGGATTCGCTGCTGTTCCAATAGTTTTGATTCTCCTACAGCCAGACTTTGGTACTGCTATGGTTATGCTGTTTTTTATAGCAATAATGTTTTTTATAAGTGGTATTGATTACAAATATATTTTGTCAGCGGTTGTTGTAGGACTTATATCTCTTCCTATTGTATATATGAACTTAGAAGAATTTCAACTTAATAGAATCAAGGTATTTTTTAATCCAGAACTTGATCCTCAAGGTGCAGGTTATCAGGTTTTACAATCAAAGATTGCTATTGGTTCGGGAAAGTTGTTTGGTAGAGGTTTGTATCAGGGAGTCCAAAATCAATACGGGTTCTTACCTGCTAAAGAAACTGATTTTATTTTTGCAGTGATTGGTGAGGAATTAGGTCTGATAGGTGGGGGTATTTTAATTTTCTTGTATATAGTCTTGATGTATAGGTTAATTAAGATTTCTAAAAATGCTTTAGATACCTTCGGTTCTTTGATGGTAATAGGATTTACCGGAATGATGCTCTTTCACATATTTGAAAATATTGGTATGACAATTGGTCTCACTCCAGTTACTGGTATACCTTTACCTTTCATAAGTTACGGAGGCACTTTTATGCTGGTAAATATGATTTGTATAGGTCTTTCTTTAAATGTTGCTTTAAAAAGAGAAGGATTAGAATTTTAAAAGGACTCGTTAATGAGTCCTTTCTCTAAAGCAGCTTCCCCCTATAAATTCTTTGATAATAGACGTGTTCGGTATAATAAAATCTTCTTCAAAACCTACAATGTAATTCAAAAATTCTATTAACCTTTTTTTCTCAGAAGCAAACTCTCCTTCATCATCTAATCCTTCAAGTACTTTTAAAGCATGTTTCTTAAGTACTGCTAATTCATATATTAAGGATGAGTTAAACATAACATCTGCGTTTTCCTGGAAAGGGAAAATATACTTTTCTTCTCCTTTTCTTACATTATTCCACAAATCTAAAGTAGTTGCAGCATCATATCCTCTATATTTACTATCTCTTATCATTCTTCTAAGAAGTCTAAGATCCGTAGTCGATATTCTATTATGGTTATCTACATTTAGTTGAGTCAATGCACTTATATATATTTTATACTTATCCTTTTTATCTATATCCTTTGTTAGCTTTTCATTTAATCCGTGGATACCTTCAATAATTAAGTATTCATTACTGCTGATCTTAATCGGTTTTTTATCAAAGTTTCTTTTGCCAGTTTTAAAACTATAGGATGGTATAACTACCTCTTCTCCTGATAGGAGTTGTTTTAAATGTTCGTTAAAAAGTTCTAAATCCAAAGCATCAATTGTATCATAGTCATAATTTCCTTCTTCATCTTTTGGAGTTAAATGCCTTTCTACAAAATAGTCATCTAAACCTACGGTATGGAATTTTTTCCCATTTACCCTTAGTTGAACTCCTAATCTTTGAGAAAATGTAGTTTTTCCAGAAGAGGAAGGTCCTGCGATTAGTATTATCTTGCTATCGCTCTGACATATCTCATCTGCTATTTGAGCTATTTTTTTCTCATGGAGAGCTTCGCTGATTCTAACGATATCATCTAAATCATCATTCAAAGTATGCTGATTTAATTCTCCAACATTTTTAATTCCTATTAACTGAGCCCAATTTTCGGATTCTCTAAATATTTTTAGAAGTTTTTCTTGTTTTATATATTCCGGTATTTTATCCATTGTGTCTTTTCTAGGATAGGTTAGCACTATACCTCTGCCTTCAAGTTTTATATCAAACTTATTTACTTCTCCTGTTTTATCAAAAATTGGTCCGTTAATATTGAAAAAATATCCATTTATTTTATATAATTCAAAATTTTCCTTGTCTAAAGTATTAAATAATTTTACTTTATCCATCATACATTGGGATTTAAAAATTTCGATAGCTTCATCCTTTGGCTTTACTTTTTTCTCAATAGAAAGATTTTCCTCAATTATTTTATTCATTTCATATTTTATATCATCAAGGTTTTCCTCTATTTTATTTAAGCTTATATTTAGCTCAACGTAAAGACCCTTATTTATTGAGTGCTCAATAAATACCTTTTTTTGATTTCCTAAAATTTTCTTTACTGCTAGTGTAAAGATAATGCCTAGGGTGTTCTCATTTTTTCTAATAATATTCCACGTGTCTTGATTATAATTATTCATATACGTCCTCCTCGGAACAATTTTTTTATTTATACGTTTAAATATATAGGGCGTCCTAAAGTTTCATCCCTGTTGAGGGTCTGGCCAACCCTCTTTTTATTCAAAAAAACTTATTTGTTTTTTGTTGTAATTAATAAAATTAGAAACAGATAATCCAATAAGTCTTAATTTTTCATCAATATTTATATCCTGTATTAATTTGCAGGCTTCTCTGTATAAAACCTCACTATCTGAAGTAAATACATTTATAGTCCTACTCTTAGTATGGGTTTCGAAGTTAGTTGTTTTTATCTTTATTGTTATTGTTTTAAAATATAAGTTTTCTTCTACTATGCTATCTTCTATCTCTTTAGAAAAAGCATATAAATATTTTTTTAGCTCTTTTATATCTTTAGTATCTTCTTTTAATGTTCTTTCTTTGCCAATGGATTTACTGATTCTCTTTTTATATTCTACTTCTCTTAAATCTTTTCCTCTAATTCTATCATAAATTTCAATACCATGTTTACCAAAAATTTCAACCATGTACTCTTTATTTAGAAGAAGCAAATCTCCAACTGTATAAATTCCTATATTATTAAGATTTTCCTTAGATTTACTACCTATACCGTGAACTTTAGTTATGCTTAAAGGCTTTAAAATTTCCGGTACATCTTCGAATTTTATAATTTTAAGTCCATTCGGTTTATTCCAATCAGATGCTATTTTAGCTAAGAATTTGTTATAAGATATACCAAGGGAAAAAGTTATTCCTACTTCTTTATTTATAACTTCCCTAAGATACTTTAACCTATTCATATAATCTATTTTATGGTCTGTTAAATCCAAATATCCTTCGTCTATTGAAACTTTTTCTACTTTATCAGTTACATTTTCATTAATTATTTTAAAAATTTTTTTGGATACTTCAGAGTATTTTTTGTGGTTTGGTCTTACAATAATACAATTAGGACATTTTTTCTTTGCAATATACACTGGCATTGCGGATTTTATACCGTACTTTCTAGCCTCATAGGAACAAGTTGTTACTACTCCACGCTTTGATTTTCCTCCGACTAACACTGGCTTACCTTTTAATTTAGGATTATCTCTTATTTCTATAGAAGCGTAAAAAGCATCCATATCTATGTGAGCTATAATTTTTTCCAACTTAATCACCAAATATATCCCGTGTTTTGTCTTTAAATCTTTCAGGTGTAGATGCTACAAAAGATTTATCATTTAAATAATCTAAGTCTCCTTTGATTTCTTTAAATTCTATTTTATATGCATGGAGGTAGTAGTACTTATCGTCTCCCATTGATTTTCCACTATATTTCTTGTCCCCTAATAAGGGATGGCCTATACTATCCATGTGAGCTCTAATTTGGTGGGTTCTACCTGTTACAAGCTCGAATTCAACTAATGTGTAACCATCATTAAACTTTAATGGCTTTAATTTTGTAATTATTTTTTTCCCTTTTGTAGAATTTACCTGGGAAACTTTATTTTCTCTTGTTATGTAATCTTCTAAAAACTTCTTATCTTCAATATGCCCTTCTACTATACCTTTATAATATTTGTTTATATTTTTATTTCTCATTATTTTGTTCAATTTTTTTAAGCTTTGATAATTTTTAGCCCCAACCACTATTCCACTGGTATTTTTATCTAGCCTATTAATAAATGCCGGTCTAAAAGTTTTACTTTTATAGTTATTATCAAATTCTAAGTATGTCAGCATCATATCTAAGAGTGAAACATTATTAGAACTATCCGGTTGCATTGTAATTCCAACAGGTTTATTTATTATTAGAAGATTTTCATCTTCATAAACTAAATCCAACTTATTATCGGATTTTATATAATCTTTTTCTTCTCTAAATTTATTTATAGTATTTTCAGCAAGATAAAATTCTATAATATCTCCTTTTTCTAATATTACATCAGGTTTTGATTTTTTTCCATTTAACTCTATGTTCTTTTTTCTTATCATTTTTTGTATGAAAGAGTTTGGTGCCTTATTTAGGTATTTTCCAACAAATCTATCAAATCTTTGATTTTTTTCATTATCGTCGATAGTTATTTTTCTCATTTTATCCCTCTTGATTAATTAAAATTAATTTATTCTTTATACAGTTTATATTGAATGGCTTTATTATATGTGATATATTTAATATATAAATACTTGGAGTGATGGCCTTTGAAGAAAATTATTAATTTTATTAAAGATTTTTTTTATGAAATAACAGATTATGCACTTATTATCATTGTAGTAGTTGTGATAGGTTTAATTCTTATTTGGCGTTTTAATGCTTTGTTTGATATAGAAATAAACAAAGACCCTATGGAAGGTGAAGACATCCCTCCTATAAGTCAAGAAGAAAATCCTACTGGTTCAGCAGTTGAAACTCCAGAAGAAGAACCACCAACCGAAGACCCGGAAGATCCAATCGAAGAAGAACCGGAACAAATTTTAGTAGAAGTACCTTCTGGTACTAGTGCTCAGGGTATAGCTGATATTCTTTTATCTCGAGGTCTAATCGAAAACAAAGAAGAATTTATTCAAAAAGCTATAGAATTAGGATTAGATACTCAGTTAAAATCTGGAGAATTTTTAATCGATAATAATGCAACTTTAGAAGAGATTCTAAAAATAATATCTCGAACAAATTAACATAAAAACTATTTAAAAAGTAAACCTTTTTAAATAGTTTTTTTAATACTCTTCATTTACATAATAATCAATTACCGATTTTCTTTCCTTTTCTAGAAAAACCCCTTCTTTCTTTAATACATTTAGAATCCAAATGCTTTTAGAATGAAGTACTGCATATTCGTAATCTTCTAATACTATTTCATATAGTATGTTTTTCAACTGTCTTGATTTCACCTTAATAAAATACGCTTTTACATTTTCGTATTTTAGTAATCTTAACAATCTAAAGGTAGTTTTATCCTTTTCATTGTAAAAATAGTTGCAATCTTCTAAATACTTTTTATAGTAGGAAAAATGTTTAGAATTATTTTTTTCTTCTTTTGCCAGCAAATTATAATATTTTGCCATCATGTTATAGTATTGGTAATTGTACATACCTTTTTCATAACTATCTATTCTTCTAAAAGGTTTTATTTTCATTCCTAATATGTATTTATGATTTTCTTCTATATACTCTTTTTTTGTTATATCGCCATTTTTGTATTGAACAATAAGAGAATCTCTATGTTCAAAAAATTCATCAAATATATTTACTTCTTTTTTATAATGTTTCAAATCTTACACCTTTCTAAGATAAAATATTATTACTTTGAAATAAGATTTTATCAAATAAAGCAATTAATAGAGTAGAGAAATAATAGCTAGTACCATTTCCCTCTCATTGAACCGTACATACGGGTCTCGTATACGGCTCTACAATTTATACACCAACACTTCTTAGATAGTATTTTAAAGGATTGAGCAAATATGCTCCGTCCTTTACTTTTGTTTCAAGTAACTTAGGATTTAATATAAAATTTACTACATTCATCCCACATCTTTTGTACCAACCAAGTCTTGAGTTTGCAACTTTATAAATAGCTTCATGATTGAACCCATTATTGTATTTTCTATTTAGGTAGGTCAAATTTCTAAAGATTGTCTTAGGTAACTTCCATTGTTTCATAAGAATTACCCTTATTTTATGTCTTAACCATGCTCCAAACTTTTCCATGAATCCTTTCATCATTCCAATTCTAAAGTAATTTATCCAACCAATAACCATTTTATTTACCCTTTTTATTGTTACTACTAAGGAACGTGATATTGCTTTACCTCTTTTTAGGTATTGGCTCATCTTTTCATATAGGGCTTTCTTCTTTTCTTTTGTTGGTTTTACTTTCCATTGTCCACCGTGTTTTAGAAAGGTGAATCCTAGATATTTACTCCTTGTTGGTCTGACTACTTTTGATTTTGTTGCATTTACTTTAAGAAATAATTTTCTCAAAATCCAATCACTGATTGACTTCATTACACGATTTGCAGCCTTTTCACTTTTTGTGAATATCATTACATCGTCTGCGTATCTTACGAAGCTATGTCCTCTTTGCTCTAATTCTTTATCTAACTTATCTAAATAGATGTTTGATAATACAACGGATAATGGTCCACCCTGTGGTACTCCTGTCTCTGTTGCTTTTACTAGTCCTTCCTCCATTACACCTGCTTTTAGGTATTTGCGAATTAGGTTTAATGTTGCACTGTCATTTACTTGTTCTCTAAGAATTTGAATTAGTTTGTCATGATTTACTTTATCAAAGAACTGTTTAATATCTATGTCTATGACCCATTCATAACCATCATTTAAATAGTTTAATGCTTGTTTGATTGCATCATGACAGCTTCTGTTTGGTCGAAATCCATAGCTGTTTTCGCTAAATATTTCTTCATATATATCAGTTATTGGTTGTGCTATTGCTTGTTGTATTGTTCTATCAAGAGCAGTTGGAATTCCAAGTGGTCTCATTTTCCCATTGCTTTTTGGTATATATACTCTTCGCACTGGTTTTGGAAAGTATTTCCTGTTTCTTATGGAACTTACAATATTATCTTTGTTAGATTTAATGTAATCCCCTAATTCTTCTACTGTTGTACCATCAATCCCACTTGCACCTTTATTTGCAATAACTTTCTTATATGCTTTGTTTAAGTTCTCTCTTGTTGTAATCACTTCAATTAATTTCATTGCTGTTACTCCTCTGTTTATTACAAAATTTATACATATCACTCATCTAAATTAAGACCTTATCCCTCGGTTACGTTCCTACTCTTCTCGTCCTTTAGATTTCTAGCTTATGTATTATTTTATCAATAACGATTTGTACTATAAATCGTTTCAGTCCTTCAGCTGTTATGCCTACTATGACTTCATCTGACTCCCTCCCCAAACCTTTTTCGACCATATCTTTTGATATGTGGGTAGGGTCTCCCAGGGTAAGACACTAATCTTTCATTCCACAACCTCTTGATTTACAACTTTGGTTTACGTTTACCTTTCGGGCTTTAGTTTGGATTGCAACCTCACCCACCTAATCGCCTTATCAAGTTTCTGTTCGTAGGCTCAAGAATTTTGCTACACCACTTCCTTCATCTATACCATTTCTGATACCAACTTGTGGTTCGCTACACTTGGTGGTAAATACCTGTGGCTAGACTTTCACTAGCTAGATTAGTGCCATGCCTGGCACACAATGCAAAAAAAGCTTTGATTTTTTACATCAAAGCTTTTTATTAAATTTCTAATTTAGAATATATTTTTTAATATCAGTATCTAATTCATCTTCAGCAAAGTTTACACTCATATAGAAGTCTACTTCGAAATCTTTTGATGTATCGTTTAATTTATCAATTATACCTTTTAAATCTTCCATATTTAGTTTAGCTATTTTATAAAGTCCATCTATATAAACGTGTTCTATATCGTAATCAGCTGCTAATAATCCACTTACAAATCCTAAAAATTGGTCTGCATTCATCATTCCATGTTCTTTAGTATTTATGTACCTAATATCGTGGTGAAGATCATACATATGCTTATTGTTAGCTTCTAGAAACACTATTTTACCTTTAATTTTATCAACTGCATTATTTCCAAAATCAATCATTTTTTGAGTTTTTCCGGTACCTTGCTTTCCGCAAATTAACTTGACCATTTTTATCTCCTCCAAACTTTTTTTTAATTATATCATATTTGGAAAACCTTTTCCATAATTATAAGTTTAAAACTGTTTATTATTTTTTTACTTTTGGAATCAAATAATTATATTTTTTCCCCTGAAAACTTCTTTTTTCATTCATCTTGTTAATAAGGTCATCTTTTAACTTCCACCAACTTGTATCCCAGTTGCAAAATAATGTTCTCTCTTTTGGGGCTCTAGAAAAAAGTCTCTGGATCCCAATTTCAGGATTTAAATATTCTAAGAACAAAATCATCCTCTCAATATATTCATCTTTATCTATGATACTTATTTTTTCCTCTTCGTACATTTTTCCTAAGATTGTATCTTTTAAAATATATAAAGAATGTATTTTTACAGTATCAGTTTTTATGCTTGAAACTATTTTTGCATTTTCTACAGCATCATCAACTTCATCCCAAGGTAAATTTAATATAATATGTGTACATAAATCAAATCCAATATTTTTAATTCTATTAGCCGTATAAATGTATTCAGCTAAGGTATGTCCTCTATTTAGTTTTTTTAGAGATTTATAATTGCAAGTTTGAAGTCCTAATTCAAATTTAATATTAATTTTGTTTTTATCTTTTATTTCTTTTAGAAAAGTTAATATTTCATCAGTTATACAATCTGGTCTAGTCGAAACAGCTATTTCAACCACATCTGAATCTATACTTTCTAAAATATTGGTTTTGAAAACTTTAAAATTTATATATGTATTTGTAAAATTTTGAAAATAAATTATAAATTTTTCAGCTTTATACCTTTTAGATATAAATTTCTTATTTTTTGATATCTGATTTTTTATACTATTTTCCTTATCTAAAAGTTCAAAACCCGCGCCTTCTTCACCACAAAAAATACAACCTCCATATCCAATGTTTCCATCCCTATTAGGACAGGTTGTATTAACATTAACCGGGACCTTATATACTTTTTCTTTATACTTATCTTTCAAGTAATCTGAATACTTATAATATAATCTTTGATTCATTTAAAAGTCATTCCCTATTTTAAAATATTTCTCTAGTTCAAATATCACACCATCATTATTATTATCATGCTCGGTTACTTTATCTGCCGCTTTTTTTATTTCTTCAGTTCCATTAATCATTGCGATTCCCAAACCAGATTTTTTTAATAATTCAATGTCGTTGTTGTCATCACCTATAGATATAATTTCCTTATCTAGAATTCCTTTTGACTGTGCATATCTGTGAACAGCTTCCCATTTGCAACCCTTTATGTCTAAAAACTCTAAAAGTGCTCTTATTTTTAAATTTCTTGCAGTAAAAGAATTAAAGACCTTTGGATACTTTTTTGTTATTTTTTTTCTGAAAAATTCTAAAGTTGTAAAATCTCCTGCTATACATATTGATAGGATGTTCGTATACTTAATTTCCTCAAATTTAAATTTTTTAAACCTTACGTTTTCTTTACTCATATATCCATAATACCTGGAATCTTCAGGATGATTTTCAATTATTAAATCGTATCCATCATGAAACTCATTAACATGCAGTATTGGATGAAATCCATGTTCTAAAGCTTCATCTATTATTATTTTTGCTTTGTCTTTGCTAAGGTAGTTAGCAAAGATAACTTCATCATTTGAAGTATGCCTTGCTATACTACCATTGTTTGAAAGTATTATCATATCCTGATTTAAAGGTTCTATTAATTTTTTACCGTGATAGTAAGATCTTCCCGTTGCTATCACCACTTCAATATTGTTTTTCTTTAACCTTTCAATATATTTAACCGTCTTCTTACTAATATCTTTTGTATCTTTTAGTAAGGTTCCATCTAAGTCTAGAGCAATTAATTTATATTGAAAATTTTTATTTACCATAATTTTCCAGTATATTGCATAGTAACTTATAAGTTCTTTGAGTTGATCCTATGCTTAAATGTTCATCAGGTGTGTGCACATCATACATATTAGGTCCAAAAGATATTGCATCTAAATTTTCTATTTTTTCTGATAAAAATCCACATTCTAATCCAGCATGTATAGCTGAAACCTCTGCTTCATCACCAAAAGTTTCTTTATATGTCTTTTTACATAATTCTCTAATATAAGATTGGCTTGCATATTCCCATCCTGGATAAAAATTTCCTTCATTATACTCTATGTCTAATACTTGGGAAAGTTGCTTCATTTCATGTCTAAAGTTCTTTAAAACAGATTCTATGGAGCTTCTAGGAGCACATATTAATTCTATGGAGTCATCATTTTCTTTAACTACACCTAAATTATTTGAAAAAATTATTAGATCTATTTCTGTACTCTTTTTCATAGGTCCATTTTTTATTAAATTAATTCCTCTAATTACTTTTTTCTTTATTTCATCGGTAAGTACTTTTTTATCTTCGACATCAACTTCTTGTATTTTAACACTCAAATTTGGATCAGTTACTTGGAATTCTTTTTTAATTAATTCAGCCAAAGCATTTACTTTTTTTGAAACAACATCATAATTATCTGTTAAAACAACAGCTTCTGCTTCTCTTGGTATTGCATTCGTTTTAGATCCACCAAAAACTTCTTTTAAATCTACTTCATCTTCTATTTCATAGAGTATCCTACCCAAAAGCTTATTTGAGTTTCCTCTTTCCTTATCTATATCTATGCCTGAATGACCCCCACTTAAACCTCCAATAAAAATTTTACAAGCTTTCTTTAAGTTGCTTTCTTTAAAGTCTTTATTTATTTTTAAGCTTAATCTTCCGCCTCCTGCACAACCTGCAGTTAATTGACCTTCTTCTTCACTATCAAGGTTTATTAAGGTTTTTCCTTTTAAATTGCTAGGGTCTAAATTTAATACGCCAGTCATTCCAGTTTCTTCATCTGTTGTTATTAATACTTCTAAGTTAGGGTGACTGATATCCTCAGACTCTAAAATTGCCATAAACATTGCTAAAGCAATACCATTGTCAGCACCTAAAGTAGTATTGTCGGCATAAATATAATCTTCCTTTATTACTAGTTTGATGGGATCTTTACTAAAGTCGTGAACCTTATCGGAGTTCTTTTCGCATACCATATCCATATGCCCCTGTAGTATTACTGTAGCATCTTTACTAGTCGGGTCAGTAGCAGGTTTTTTAATTATGATATTTTTTGCTTCATCTTGAACAACTTCAAAGTTTCTTTTTTCTGCCCATTCTTTCAAAAAATTGCTTATTCTTTCTTCTTCTTTTGAACATCTTGGAATTTGATTTATCATTTCAAAATTTTTAAATACTTTTTCTGACTTAATGTTATCAAATTTTCCCATTGTTATTTTAACCTCCCAATTCTTGTTAAAGGAAAAAACCTAAAAATTGCTTTTCCCATAATATATTTTTTATCTATAAAAGGATTATCCCAGTATCTAGCATCTCTTGAGTTTGGTCTGTTGTCTCCTAGAAAAAAATAACTATCTTCTGGTACAGTAAACTCTTGAGGTGGTTGAGTTGATTTTATAGCATAATCCTCATCCAGCTTATTATCATTTATAAAGACATTTCCTTCTCTATCTATATATACCTTGTCTCCCGGCAGTCCTATTAGTCTTTTTACTAAAATTTTATCTAGTTCTTTTGAGTCAAATACCACTATATCTTTTCTTTCCAATTTCTCCTCATCTATTAGTTTTGTTACAAAGAGTTTGTCTCCCGGTTCTATAGTATCGATCATAGAACCAGTCGGTACAGTTACTAAAACAAAGACAAATTTGTTAAGAAAAAAAACAATAATTAATGCAACAACTATTGGAATTACCCATTCTTTTATTAAATAATTTATTTTTGACATTTTTCCTCCTGCAGGTACAATGTAGGTCTTTTATCCACCAGCAAGCAAATAATGAATTTCTACTTTATCGTCCTGTTTTAATTTTCTTTTATTATAATCATTTTTGTTTACTAAATTACCATTAATTTTTACTATTATAAGATTCCGATTAAAATCTTTATATTGAATAACATCTTCTACGGTCATTCCTTGTTTAAAGTTTTTATACTCTTCATTGTTTAATATCATAGCATCACCTCGCATTAAAAATTTAAAGGTAAAAAAATGATAGGAATTTAAATTCCTATCATCTATTTTACATATGTTTTTCAATAACTTCAAGTACTTCCGGTAAATCCATACCCAACTGCTGCATTTTTTCTTTAGTAGGTACTCCATTCATCGTCCAGCCTCTTCTTTTGTATACTGCATCTGTAAGCTGTTCGTACTGATCGTATCTGTATTCTCTTAGGATTTTGATTTTTTCTTCTGTTGTTTTTCCTTCTGGGTCTACTCCTATTTTTTCTTTTAGTTGAGTGTCGTATCTTTCCTGTCTTGATTCGTATTCTTCTTTTGTTACCGGTCCCATCATTCTGTATGGGGATTTGTCGTGTTCTCTTAGTCCTTTACCCATTCTGATGTTGAATACTCTTTGGAAATTGTATACTCTTTCTGATTGTTCTACCATGTCTTTAGGTGTCATTTTTGTTCCTGTGATTCCGTAGTATAGGTCTAGGTAGTTTTGTACGTGTTCCGGTATTTTTGCCGGTTCTTTTTCTTTTGAGTTTCCTTCAGGAACTATGTCGTTCCACGGTAGTTTACATAGTCCTAATAGTCCAAACCAGGTTCTAAACATAGGATAGTAGTGGAGTGCTTCTGCTTTGTCTTCAAAGGTTGGTATTTGGTTGTTTACCATGTCCATTACGATTAGCCATGCTTCATCGTGCTGTGGTCCTTTGTTTGTAAAGCCGAATCCTCCCTGTTGAGCTAGGGATTCTTTACATACGTATTCTGCATATTCTAGTCCTTTTTGTTCTGTTCCTATGTCAAATAGAAAGTCTGGGTCTGCTCCGTATTCTTCAGCAAAGAGTTTTTTCATTCTTCTTATACCTTGTCCTACTACTTTTCCAAAGCCTTCTCCTTTTGACATCTGGTGGATTAGTTCTAAACTTGCTTCTTTGTTTCCAAATTTTAGTTCTAGTCCTCCGGTTATTTCTTTGTTTATTATTCCTCTTTCATAGCATTCCATTGCAAAGGCTGTTGAAGTTCCGTAAGATATGGTATCTATTCCGTAGGTATCGCAGTAGAAGTTTAGTTCTAGTATTGTTTCTGGGTCGAATATTCCGCAGTTTGCTCCTAGTCCTGCTGCATTTTCATATTCCGGTCCATCTACTAGTACTTTTTGTCCTTTGTATGGTCCTGTTTTTAGTTTAAAATCATCTACTGCTTTTGCACATGCTAAAGAGCATCCGTACCAGCATCCGTCTACCATTCCCTGGGTTAGGTATTTGTTTATAAATACTTTATTGCCCATCTTCGGTGCTTCTTTGTGGGTTCCGTATTGGAAGTTGTGCACCGGTAGCAGGTCAAATTTTATCATTGTGTCTATTAGGGCTGCTGTTCCTATTCTATGCATGTTGTTTTGTTCGTGGTCGTGGTGGGCTATTTCTTTGTGTAGTTTTATTCCTGTTTTGTTTATTATGCTTTGGTCAAATGGATTGTTTAAGTCTCCTTTTACAGGTTTTGATTTTACTACTACTCCTTTTACTTTTTTGTTTCTTAGGATTGTTCCCAGTCCACCTCTACCAGCCTGCTTTAGTCTTGCTTTCTTTCTTCTTATGTCGTAGAATGTAAAGTTTAGTATTCCCATTCTTGTATGTTCTGCTGCTGTTCCTGCTGTTATTACTGATATTTGTCTTTTTTCATGTTCGTCTTTTGCATACATTTCTGTAAGTTGTTCACCTAGTAGGTGTCCATCTACTGCTTCTTCCGGTGCTGTTTCTATTGTTATTTTTGATTCTGTTCCATCTATTACTATTATTACGTCTTCTTTTGCTTTTCCCTGTATTTCTAGTCCATCCCATCCGCTAAATTTAAGGTATGGTCCTATGTATCCTCCTACATTTGAGTCGATTGGTATGTCTGTCATTGGTGATATACTACATACTAGGGTTTTTCCTGTACCTGGATACTGGGTAATTCCTGCTATTGGTCCTGCTGACATTACTATTTCGTTTTCTTCTGAGTCCCATTTTGTATCCGGGTTTACTGCATCCCACAGGTATCTCATTCCGTAGCCTTTTCCTCCTACGAATTTTTCTTTTACTTCCTGAGGTATGTCTTTTTCTTCTATTTTGTTTTCTCCTACGTTTACATAAAGCATTTTGTCCGTGTATCCGTGTTTTAATGCTTTTGGTTCGTATTTATATTCTACTAGTATTTTATGCTTATTTCTCATTTCTTTGTTTTCCACTTTATCAACCTCCTTTTGTTAAAATTCTCTTATGCTTAAAGCTCCTGTCGGACATGCATCTACACATATTCCACATGCTACACATTTGAACGGTTCTCTTTCATCATCGTGCTGCATCATTGCATCTTCCGGACAGAATCCTACACACATAAAACATCCAACACAGTCTTTTTTGTTTAGTTTTACTACTCCGTTTTTGTCTCTTTGTAGTGCTAGGGTTGGGCATACTTCCATACATGCTCCACACTGGGTACATATGGTTAGTTTGTTCCATTGTCCCATTCCTTCTACTCGCACTCTTGATTTTTCCGGGTTGTTTTCTTTAAAGTATGCTTGTGAACATGCTTCTTCACATTTGCCGCATCCTATGCATTTGCTTTCGTCTTTTATTAGTCTTTTTACTCTCATTGTTCACCTCCGAAATTTTAATAACTCCTTAGTATTTATAATTCGCCCAAATAAAGTATAACATCAAACTACAGAAGGCTCAAGTATAAGGTTTCCTTTTTCAAATCTATCTATTCCTAACATACTAACATCTATAGATGGTTCTTCTCCTAGAATCATCTCGGATATTACAATACCAGTCAAAGGCCCAAACATAAATCCATGTCCACTAAATCCTACTGATAAGAAAAAGTTATCTACTTCTTTAACTCTACCGTAAATAGGTTGTTTGTCTGGAGTCATATTGTACAATCCAGCCCACTGTCTTATAACTCTCAGTTCACCTAGAGGTGGCAGTACACTTGTTACCGTCTTTGCCATTTCATCCATGAACTCCCAACTTGAAGTAGTTCTTAAATCTCTTGGCTCATTGTCATCCCCTCTTCCCATTATAAAAGTACCTTCAGGGGTTTGCTGACAGTACATATTTAATGAAAAAGACATAACCATAGGATCCTGCATAGGTTCAACAGGTTCCGTTACAAGTATCTGATGTCTTTCAGAATATACAGGAAGGTCTACTCCAACCATATCGCATATCAATTTAGAATGACCACCAGCTGCATTAACAACTGTATCAGTTATAATATCTCCCTGATCAGTTACTACTTTTTCTATTTTTTTACCATTAGTTTTAATTTCTAACACTTCAGTATGGGTTAAAAATTCTACTCCTAATTTTTTAGCTGCTTGATAAAAGGCATCTGTTGTTTTAAATGGATTTAAAAATCCATCTTTAGGGCAAAAAGCAGCGCCAGTTAAACCTTCAGTATTTAAATGGGGTACTATTTCTTTTGCTTCTTCTAATGATACTATCTTTGATGGAATATCTAAACTATTTTGAAGTTTAACATTTTTTGCAAATTGTTCCATTTCTGTATCTGTAGACGCAATAAGTAAGTATCCACCTTGTTTAAATTCTACATCTCTATTGTATCCTAATATTTCATTAGCATTTTCATAAAATTCAATACTTTGTTTTGCAAGCTTACAGTTCATTTCAGTACCCCACTGCATCCTAACTCCAGCTCCGCATCTTCCTGTGGCACCACTTGATATATAAGCTTTCTCAACAACTACTATGTCTTTAACACCTTTTTTTGCTAGGTTATAAGCTGTTGAACATCCGGATATTCCTCCACCAATAATAACAACCTTAGCTTTTTTATTCATCGTCCTTTGCCTCCTCTGCTATAAGTTTCAGTTTTACTCCTACTACAGGAGGTCTATTGTTTTGATTTTTTATTTCTGCTACAGGTTTTCCTGTTGCTTGAGATAATTCTCTTAGCACTATTTGTGTACAGGTTTTTCCCTGGCATGGTCCCATACCGATTCTTGTAATACGTTTTATTTCATTATAATCTGTGTATCCTTCAGCAATTAAGTCTCTTAATTCCTTAAGTGTAACATCTGAACATCTACAAACTATAGTATTTTCTTCTTTAGTCATTTAACTCTCCTCCAATCTTATATTTCTAAAATCATACATGTACTTTCTATTTACTTCTAATTTTACCAGTGGAGTTCTATCGTATGACTTTGGATTAGTTACTTTAAGAACTTTAACCTTTTCTAAAAAGTTTCCTTCTCTATCTAACCCATCTACAAGATCTCCTTCTTCAGGAAGAGGCATAAATTCAAAAGGTATCGTCATATGAACATATTCTTCTGATTTCGAGCCATCTACTAGCATAATAGCTAGGCCTGGACATTTGCTTAAACATACACTGCATCCTATGCAGTTTTCTTCTGTAACTTGAGGTCTTTTATTTATATCTTCACCGATATGTATCGCATCAAATTTACATGCTATAGTACATGGATTGCAAGGTATTTCTTTATAGCATTCAATTACAACTACCGGTCCTTCATTTATTCTCGATTCATCTGGAAATACTTCTCTAACCTGTTCTTTTGTTGGTACTCCTGTTTTTTCTAACATCAAACTACCTCCTAACTATCTTTTCAATGCCTGCACGTATGTGATGTCCTACAGGTCCTGATCTCAAATCATCTAACTGTTTAATATAATCGGCCTTCTTTTCTTCAAACTGAGGATGCTTTTTGCCAATTTTTTCTGCTGCTGTAAGACCCGCTAAGTAACCTTCTACCATAGCACTACTAGCTTCTTCAACACCGCAGCTATCTCCAGCTACAAATATATTTTCAACTGTTGTTTCATAGTTATCATCTCTTATAGGTACATTTCCACTTAATTCAGGTACATATTTCATTTCGCAACCGGCCATTACTAACAGTTCATTTAGCGGAGATAATCCAACAGAAACACACATTACATCAACGTCGTATTCTTTTTCGCTACCTTCTACTGGTTGCCACTTTTCATCCAACTGCCAAATAACAGCTTTCTCAAGATGATCTGTACCAACGGCTTCTTTTACTGTATGGGATGTATAAATTGGTACTCCCATTCTTCTAATTTTAGAAGCATGAACTAAGTATCCACCAATTTTTGGAGCTGCATCTATTATAGCTTCTACCTTTACTCCTGCCTGCATCAACTGGTAGCTAACTATTAGACCTATATTTCCAGCTCCAACCATAAGAACTTTATCTCCTGGTTTTACTCCATATACATTCATAAGAGTTTGAACAGCTCCTGCTCCGTAAATACCCGGCAAATCATTGTTAGGAAAACCTAAGAATTTTTCAGTAGCCCCAGTAGCGACTATTAAAGCTTCTGGATTAATTTTAAGATATTTATTTTCATCTACCATTCCGGTAATTATTCCATCTTCATATCTTCCCAGCACAGTAGTATTTTTCAGTATAGTAACGTTTTCTTTGTGTTCTTCAAGTTTATTTAATAAAATATCACTTATATCAACACCTCTAGTAGAAGCGTATTGTTTTTCTGAACCAAAAAACATATGAGTCTGTTTAACCAGTTGTCCACCTAATTCATCATTTCTTTCTATTAAGGTAACCTTTGCACCGCTTTCAGCAGCACTTATTGCTGCACATAATCCAGCTGGGCCTCCACCTACAATAGCTATATCTGTATTTATCACTTCAGTTCCCCCTTTCCTTTTTGCTTACGTACTTCCATACCTTCTTCTAGTTTTGTAACACAAGTTTTTACATTTGGTATGCCGTCAACTTCCATCAAACATGATGAACAGTTTCCAATTGCACAGTAGAAACCTCTCGGTCTGTGTTTTTCTAAACTTTCACCTAAAACTTTCACACCATTTGCATGAAGAGCTGCTGCTACAGTTTCCCCTTCATAACCTTCCATAACTTCCCCTTCAAATTTAAATGTTATTTTTTGTCCTCTTTTGAATTTCAAAATAGGATGTTCTTCTATTCTCATAGTAACCTCCTTGTTTTTTATACTTATATAAGTAGCAAGTTTCATTCCAAAAAAATCTCAATATCTGATTTCTCTAAGATATTGAGATTCTGGGATAGTTAAATATATAACGTATTCTTATACCTTTAGTGTCAAATTACCGACGTCCAATGACTGTTTTTAGACGCTTAATACTGTCTATTTATTCCGTATTTGTCTAGCTTATAATAAAGAGTTGTTCTAGGTATCCCTAAAATATTAGCAGCTTCAGACTTTTTCCAGTTTGTTTTTTTCATTGCTTCATATATTAATTTCTTCTCTACTTCTTCAAGGGTTTTTTCTAAACCCTTAGTGTTATTCACAGAAACATCAAATTCTTCAGTATTCTCATAGTCAGTAAACTGCATATAATTAGGTAGATTATCTACTGTTATTTCGTCATTATTATTTTCTCTAGCAAGAATAACTGCCCGGTGAATAACATTTTTTAATTCTCTAACATTTCCTTCCCACTTGTAGTTTTTGAGAATTTTATTAACTTTATCAGGAATTATAAAAACATTTATACCATTTTCCATGCAAAACTGCTGCATAAAACGATTTGCTAAAAGAACAATGTCTTCTTTCCTTTCCCTTAAGGGTTTAATATCTACTTGGAAGGTATTTAGTCTATAATACAGGTCTTTTCTGAACTCACCTCTGCCAACTAGTTCTTTAATGTCTTTATTTGTAGCAGAAATAATTCTTATATTTAATTTTATAGGGGTGTTGCTTCCTATTCTTGTAACATAGCCTTCTTCCAGAATTCTAAGAATCTTAGGCTGCATGTTTAAAGGCATATCTCCTATTTCGTCTAGGAATATAGTACCGTTATTTGCTTCTTCAAATTTACCGGGTTTACCTTCTTTTCTTGCCCCGGTAAAGGCTCCTTTATCATATCCGAATAATTCACTCTCAAATAGTTCTTTAGGTATAGCACTGCAGTTTACAGCTACAAATTTACCTTCAACTTCACTTTCATTGTGTATAGCTTTAGCAAATAGTTCTTTTCCAGTACCGCTTTCTCCTCTTAGTAAAATATTTATCTTTGTTTTAGAAATATTTTTACATACATTTATAGTTTTAATGAACTCCGGGTTATTGGTTATAATGTTTGAAAAACTAGATTCTCTTATACCATAGTTAGAATACTGTTTCTCTAATTTATCTAAGTTAGTTTGAGTTTTACTTAATAGTTCACTTAATTTTACATACTCTGTGATATCTCTATCTCTGGCTAACCCGCCTATTAATTGATTTTCCTGATTGTAGATAGGTACTGCACTTATAACTGTAAAGCTGTCTTTTCTAGGACTGTTGTATATGTTGTGATATGATTCTTCTGTGCTTATAACCTTAGGTAGAAGAGAGCTTGGAAAAAACTCTCTTATATCTTTACCAATAATTTCTTCTTTTTTAACTCCAAAATAATTTTCTGAAGTTTTATTCCAAAAAATAGTATTACAGCTAGCATCTACTATTGTTATTGCATCGGGAATATTATCAAGTATAAATTCAAAAATTTCACTATCCAGATCGCTGAAGTTAAATTCTTGTTTCATATTTACCTCTTCCTAATATTATTTTTTCCAACTACTTTTTTGAGAAACAATTCTGTTGAATTTTAATAAACTTTCGTTTTTATCTTTTAATATAAAATAACCGTGTCTTAAAAATTGGAACCTTTCTCCCAAACTTCTTTCCATCATATTTTTTTCTAACTTGCAATTTTTTAATACTATCTTAGATTCTTTGTTAAATTTATCTAAAAAATTATCTTTGTTGTAATCATCATCTATCATAAGATAATCAAATAAACTTACTTCTGCATCAACTGATTCAGTCCCGTGTACCCAGTGTATTGTACTTTTCACTTTTCTTTTATTAAATCCTGTTCCACTTTTAGTTTCCGGGTCATAGGTACAGTAAATCTCTGTTACTTCTCCATTTTCGTCAGTTTTATAATCATGACATTTTACGAAATATGCATGTCTCAACCTTACTTCATTACCAGGAAATAGTCTGTAGTATTTTTTTGGTGGGTCTACCATAAAGTCATCTCTTTCGATATAAACCTCTCTTCCAAAAGGTATCATTCTGTTTCCAAGTTCTTTATTTTTAGGGTTGTTAGTTGCTTCTACCATTTCAATTTTATCTTCAGGATAATTAGTTATAATTAATTTAATAGGATCAAGCACCGCCATAGTTCTGTGCTCTGAAATCTTAAGATCTTCTCTTATAGCATGTTCAAGCATGGCTATATCAACTTCACTTTGAGCTTTTGAAACTCCTATTTCGTCACAGAATTTTGCAAGTGAATCCCTTGTATAACCTCTATTTCTATACCCGGAAACCGTCGGCATACGTGGATCATCCCATCCATCTACATAGTTTTTCTCAACCATTTCCTTTAAATATCTTTTTCCCATCATTGTATTGGTCAAATATAGTTTAGCGAACTCAATCTGTTTTGGTGGCTCTTTTTTAAAGTCTTCTAAATTATTTAGTATCCATTCATATAAAGGTCTGTGGTCCTCAAACTCTAAAGTACATAAGGAATGAGTTATATCTTCAATACCATCCTGTATCGGATGAGCAAAATCATACATAGGATATATGCACCATTCATCCTTAGTATTGTGATGTTCTTCATGTAGTATCCTATATATTACTGGATCTCTCATATTTAGATTTGGACTTTTCATATCTATTTTTGCTCTAAGTACTTTTTCTCCGTCTTCATACTTTCCGTCTTTCATCTCTTCGAAGAGTTTTAAATTTTCTTCTATACTTCTCTCTCTATAAGGACTATTTTTACCTGGTTCAGTTAGAGTTCCTCTGTATTCTCTAATTTCATCAGCATTTAAATCATCTACATAGGCTAACCCTTTTTTTATGAGTTCTACAGCATAATCATAGGTCTGACCGAAATAATTTGAAGCATAATAAATTTTCCCATCCCAATTTGGACATAGCCATTTCACGTCTTCTATTATAGATTTAACGTATTTTTCATCTTCTTTCAAAGGATTGGTATCATCAAATCTTAAATTAAAAATACCATCATATTTTTGAGCTATACCGTAATTCAATAGAATTGACTTTACATGTCCTAAATGTAGATATCCGTTAGGTTCTGGTGGAAATCTTGTGTGAATTTTTCTACTGTACTTATTATTTTTAATATCTTCATTAATTATCTTTTCAATAAAGTTGTTTGCATCTTTTACTTTTGACATGATATTCCTCCTAATTTTACTAATAAAATTATATTAGCACATAAGTCTTATCTTTTCAATTTTATAATAATTTTGACTGGATTTAAAATATTTACTTTTCGTAATAAATATGTTATTATATTGTAATTTAATACTGGAGGTTATCATGAATAAAATTGGAATAATAGGAGCAGGTAATGTTTCAAGAGCTATGTTAACAGGAATGGCTAAATCAAAATATAATCTTGAATTAATCTATGTAAACTCAAAAACTCAAGAATCCAAAGAAAGATTAGCATTAGATTTAATGGTTAATTGTGCTAGAAATAATATAGATATAGTAAAAAAATCCAAGTATGTATTCTTTGCAATAAAATCTAAACACTATGGGGATGTTATTGATGAAGTTAAAGAATATGTAGATGTGGAAAATCAAATTTTCATCAGTTTAGCTCCGGGTTTTGAAATAAAAGAGTTCAAAGAAAAGTTCGGATATCCAAATCTAAAAGTAGTAAGAGCTATGCCTAATTTGCCTTCCTACGTTGCTGCAGGTATGTCCTGCCTATCTTTTTCTGATAATGATTTTTCTCAAGAAGAGATTGACGAAGTTGTTGAAATATTTAAATCCTTTAGTGAAGTTGAAATTTTAGATGAAGATTATATTGATACAGCCGTATCTATTTCAGCAAGTTCTCCTGCTTATGTATATATAATGATAGAAGCTATGGGAGATGCAGGAGTATTAACGGGTATGCCTAGAAAGCAATCTTATAAGCTAGCAGCTCAAGCTGTAATAGGTGCAGCTCAAATGGTAAAGGAGTTAGATTTACATCCTGGTGAGTTGAAGGATGCTGTTTGTTCTCCTGGGGGAACAACTATAGAAGCAATTAAGGTTCTAGAAAACAGAGGGTTTAGAAGTGCTTTAATCGAATCTATGCTGGCATGCTACAATAAAGCTAAACAATTAAAAAAATAAGTCCTATATAATATGGGACTTATTTTACAACCATGAAATATAAAATCGGTATAAACATAGCCGGTAGTAAATTACCTATTCTTATCCTATCTTTAAGCAAGAAATTTAATCCTATAGCCATAATAAGCAATCCACCTACAGCAGACATTTCATTTACAACAACATCTGTTAATAAGTTTTTTGCAAGACCTGCAATCAAAACAATAGTACCCTGGTAAAGCAAAACCGATAAACTGGAAAATAATACTCCTATACCTAAAGAAGCAGCTAGAGCTATAGATACTACCCCATCTAAAAATGATTTAGCTATAAGTATATCGTGCTTTCCTAACAATCCACCTTCTATAGCACCTACTATAGCCATAGAACCGGTACAGTAGAGAAGTGTAGCAGCGACAAAGCCTTGAGATATATCCCCTTTAAGTTTCGATAATTTCTTTTCAACAAAATCCCCAGCCTTATCCAATCCTTCTTCTATGTTGATTATTTCTCCAATCAAACTACCAAGAAACAAGCTAAAAATCATAAGAAGTATATTTTGAACTTCTAAAGCCATCTGCAAACCTATAAGTATAACTCCTAGACTTATAGCTTTCATGATAGTATCACTATATCTTTCTGGTATTAAGTTCTTGAAAAAATATCCTATTAGAGAGCCTACTATTACAGCTCCTGTATTTACAAATGTACCCAGCATAATTACTCCTTTTTAAAAGCGTCTATTTATTTAGATTCTATAATACTAACTACTACTTTTCTATTTCTCGGCCCGTCAAACTCGCAAAAATAAATACCCTGCCATGTACCAAGAATCATTTTACCCTCTTCAATAGGAATAGATACTGATGAACCTAACATTGAAGCTTTTATGTGGGCATGGGAATTCCCTTCATAGTGTTTGTAATTATCTTCAAAGGGAACTATCTTATCAAATGTACTTAACATATCCCTAACAACATCGGGATCTGCATTTTCATTAATAGTAATCCCGGCAGTAGTATGCTGGACAAAAACATTTACTATACCCTTATCTATACCACTATTCTTAACTATTTCATCAATTTCATTTGTTATATCTTTAAACTCTTCTCTTTTACTTGTATCTATTTTTAAAATCATAAAGCCACCTTTTTATATAGAAAAAATGCCATCCTTTATGAATGGCTTTAAATATTAAATCTCAATTGGTGCCGAAGGTGGGACTCGAACCCACACGGGTTTGACCCCAACGGATTTTGAGTCCGTCACGTCTGCCAATTCCATCACTTCGGCTTATAAGTCTATTAGATATTAGCATATTTTTAAACTAAAATCAAGATTTATGTTTAATTATTTCTACCTCTTCTCATTCTACCTCTAAAGCAAGGTTCGCATTCTACATTTTTTTCGCATAATTCATAATCTCCGCCTTCTATCCTCAAGGTTTTACCGTTAACTATGCAATCAGCTACTTTTTCTTTAACTTCAATATATGCTCTCTGGATAGTAGATCTAGCTACACCCATTCTTTCGGCACATTCAGTTTGATCTAAACCTTCTAGATCTATTAATCTTATTATTTCATGTTCTTCTACAGTAATGTTGATTACTTCATTTTTATGAGCATCTTCTCTATTTAAAGGTCCAAAGGATTTGGTCCTTGGAAGTCCGCATACTCTTCTTCTTTTTCTAGGTCTTGACATTTTCTCACCTCTTATTCTTAATATATCTATTATATCAAAAATAAAGGATGAGACAACCCCATCCTTTATTTTTTTATTCTTGTTGGTTTTTTTCTAGTTCATCTAATCTAGATCTTAGAAATTCAATTTCTTCTTTTAGCATATCTTTTTCTTCATCTACTGTAATCGGTGGTGCATCATAATAGCCTCTTCTATATCCTCTACCGTATCCTGCACCTCTTCCATAGCCCATTCCAGCTCCAAATCTTCTGAATCCGGCTCTTCTATATCCTCTTCCAGTACCACAGTAACCAAATCCTCCTCCGGTCATTGGTCCTTGGCTTCTTGGTCCTGTTCTATCATATCCTGGCATAATAATAACCTCCTTTTATTTTGGGTATATGTTCTTTACATTTATTATTATACCACTTTTCGGGCATATGTCAATAACTAATTATAAAAAATACCCCTCAATGGGGTATCTTTTACAATTATACTTGTGATATACAGTCTACAGGACATTCAGCAGCACATGATCCGCAATCTATACATGCGTCTTCATCGATTCTTCTTTTGCCGTCATCTACTTCTGAAATACATTCCACAGGGCAAACTGACTCACATGCTCCACAAGCAATACATTCATTTTCATCAATTCTATAAGCCATTTTCACACCTCCATAATTATTTTACTCTACTGTAACACTTTTGGCAAGATTTCTAGGCTTGTCAATGTCACACCCTCTATCTAAAGCAGCGTAATATGCTAATAGCTGTACTGGTACAGCTGCTGCTAATGGGGTCAAAAATTCATTTAGATCACCAATAACAATTTGATCGTTTTTAGAGCTAATACCCTTTCTGGATATTGTTATTACATTTGCTCCCCTTGCTGATACTTCCTTTATGTTACTTCTAGTATTCAAGTTAACTCTTTCTTGAGTTATTACTGCTATTACCGGAGTTCCATCTTCAATTAAAGCAATTGTACCATGCTTTAACTCTCCAGCAGCAAATCCTTCTGTTTGTATGTAGGATATTTCTTTTAACTTTAAAGCTGCCTCCATACATAAATAATAATCTAAATGTCTTCCAATGTAAAAGCAGTTTCTAGTTTCATTAAGATATTTCTTTGCTAAATCTTTATATAAATCTTTTGAATCACACAATGCTTCCATTACATTTGCTGCAATTGAAAGCTCTTTTATTAAATTTATGTCTTTATTCGATGCTTTTACCGCTACTAATGCAAGAACTGCTATTTGTGCGGTATATGCTTTTGTCGATGCAACTGCTATTTCCGGACTTGCATGTAATAGCAACTGATTATCTGTTTCTCTATAGAGAGTAGACCCTTTTACATTTGTTAGGGTAATTGTTGGATATCCCATTTCTTTGACCTTCACTAAAACAGCTCTGCTATCAGCCGTCTCTCCACTCTGAGAAATAAATATAAATAACGGTTTTTCACTTAATATCGGTGTGTTGTAAACAAATTCGCTTGAAACATGGACTTCCGCTGGTATTTCGGTTATATTTTCAAAATAATATTTACCTACTAATCCTGCATGATAACTAGTTCCACAGGCTATTATATAGATTCTGTCTGCATTATGAATTTTATCAATTACCTCTTCATCTACCTTTAGGTTTCCTTTTTCATCTTGATATTCTGCTATTATCCTTCTTATTACAAAAGGTTGTTCATCTATTTCTTTTAACATGTAGTGAGGATAAGTTCCTTTTTCTATATCATCAGAATCAAGTTCTGCTTTATAGGTATCTCTTTCTACTTTTACACCATAAATATTAAATATATCTACCTTATCCTTTGATATCTCAACATATTCGCCATCGTTTAACTCGAAAAATTCGTTGGTATGACTTATCATAGCCATAGCGTCACTTCCAACCATGTTAAATCCATCTCCCTTACCTATCAACAAAGGAGATTTATTTTTTGCTGCATATATCTTTTCTCTATTGTAGCTATCTAAAATAGCTAATGCATAAGAACCTTCTATTTCGCTCATTAGATGTCTTAAGGCTAAATTTATATCTTCTCCTTCTTTAGTGAATTTGTTAAGAATTTGAGCCACTACTTCCGTATCGGTTTCACTTTCAAGTTCTATGTTTTTTAAGTATTTGTCTTTCAATTCTTCTTCATTTTCAATGATTCCATTGTGTACTATTGTAAATCTTTTTTCTTTGCATTGATGGGGATGAGAATTAATTTTGTTAGGTTTTCCATGAGTTGCCCATCTTGTGTGTCCCATACCAACTGTACTTGATATGTCATAATCAATTATTTCTCTTAGGTGAGCTATCCTGCCTTCATCTTTAAATACCTTAACTTCTTCTCCATCAAACAATGCAATTCCTGCTGAATCGTATCCTCTATATTCTAATCTTTCTAATCCATTTAATATCGTTTCTTTAACATCTTCCGTGCCTATGTATCCGACAATTCCGCACATATTTTCACCTCTAAATTTTTTTTGACAGATATTTTATTTGTACTTTAAATCGCTTTAAAGTTTTAAAAATATCTAACGCTTGTCTATTACGTAGGGCATCCGCCGAAAATTCGATACTCCCTATCCTCGTCAACTCAAAATAATTAGAGCTCAGGCGCTTTTAATTAAGTTTTAGATTTCACCTCCTTAAACTCAATCTATATTATTATACTATATATCAGCAAATTTTTTAATATCTTTTTTGTAAATATATTATCAACACTAAAAAAGGTATTTTTGCCAACACAAAAATACCTTTTTTTATATGTTTTTTGTTTATTTTAACTAATTTCGTTGATGAAGCTTCGCTTCATAAATTCTAAGTAGAATCTCAGTCTTTTTTCTAACTTTTTGCCACTTCCATCTTCAGTAACTATATACCTTACACCATTTGCTACAGCTACAGCTAATGTTTTGCAAAAGATTTCATCATCTTTCGTAAAATTTTCTCTTCTTTTTTTCATAACTGTAATAAGGTTATTGCTTAATATGTTTCTTATGCTGCTTATAATGGTTTGGTTTTCATCTAAGTCATCATCAGAATTAATTAATATAATGAAAACATCTTTATCCTTGCTGTACATGTCAACAAATTCATTTATACAGTTTTCAATCATAAGGTCTATGCTATCATCTTTATTCTGACAAAATTCTAGTATTTCAGTGAGTTTTTTATAAATATCTTTAACAATATAGTCATACAAATTCTTTTTATTATCAAAATACCTATAAATATTACCTACTGAAACATCTGCGTATTTAGCTATTTCATTCATGGAAGCTTTTCTGTAGTTATCCTTTTTAAATACTCTAATTGCTGAATCAATTATTCTTTTTTTTACTTCTTCTTTTAGTACTTGAGGCATTTAAATCACCATTCACTTTTTTTTAATTATATCAAAATTAATAATAATAATCAATATATTTGAATTTTATTTTTATATTATTCTCATTTAAAGATAACGTTGATTTTTTATTGAAGATGAAAAAAGACCGCAAACATTATAGTTTACGGTCCCGGCAAAAATTTAAGAAGCATTGACAGTTTCTACTGCCGTTTTTCATTATAACATAATTTTTAACCTTTTCAATAATTATATTTTAACACTACTATTTTTTTACAAATTCTGCACCTTTTTTTAGGGCTTCTTCATTTAAAGGTATTAAAGTTGCTTTATCTTCTCCAAACACCTTAGTAAATGCGTCTATTATAGTCTGTGGTTTTATTATTTTAGTTACTTCTAAATAAGCGCCAAGCATTACCATGTTGGCAACTTTTGCATTACCTAATTCTTGTGCAATTTCATTTGCTGGTACATAATATGCATTTATATCGTCTCTTTTAGCTTCTTTTTCTATTAATGATTTATTTATAAAAAGATTTCCATCTTTTACAACATGACTTTCGAATTTTTCCAAAGAAGGCAAATTCATAACTATAGCAGTACTTGCATCATTGGTCACAACAGGAGAACCTATTAATCTATCGGAAACTATAACATCACAGTTTGCAGTTCCACCTCTCATTTCCGGTCCGTATGAAGGCAACCATGAAACTTGCTTATCTTCTAACATACCAGCATAAGCTAATAATTTGCCTATAGCCATTACTCCTTGTCCACCAAAACCAGCTACAATAATTTTTTCTTCCATTTATTTACCCTCCTCAAAATCTCTAAAATTACCTAAAGGATAATAAGGAATCATATTATCTCTCAACCATTGTAAAGCTTCATTAGGTACCATTCCCCAGTTTGTAGGGCATGTTGATAATACTTCAACTATACTAAATCCTTTTCCTTCTAATTGACATTTAAATGCTTTTTTTATGGCTTTTTTAGCTTTTCTCACATTTGCTGGAGTATCGACTGAAACTCTTTCTACATACTTAGCTCCATCTATTGTCGCAAGCATTTCTGCTACTTTTAATGGTTTTCCTGAATGTTCTTCACTTCTACCTTCTGGAGATGTAGTAGATTTTTGGCCTATTAAAGTTGTCGGTGCCATTTGTCCACCAGTCATACCGTATATAGCATTATTAACAAAAATAGTCGTTATTTTCTCACCTCTATGAGCTGCATGTATAATTTCTGCTGTACCAATTGATGCTAAATCTCCATCTCCTTGGTAAGCAAAAACAACATTTTCAGGTCTTACTCTTTTTATTCCCGTCGCAACAGCTGGCGCTCTACCGTGAGCAGCTTGATGCACGTCACAATTAAAATATTTATATGCTAATGCTGAACATCCAACAGGAATTACACCAATTGCATCCCCTAATACTCCTAATTCTACCAGGGATTCTGAGACTAATTTGTGAATTATACCATGGGTACAACCTGGACAGTAGTGTAGTTGGGTATCCGTTAAACCTTTACTTTTTTCATATACTATTGTAGACATTATTTTGCACCTCCTGAAATTTCTTTAATCTTATTAACTACTTCAGCAGGATTTGGTACCATACCACCAGATCTGCCTAGGAAATGAACAGGCCATCTTCCCTTTGCTGAAATTTTTACGTCGTCTACCATTTGACCCATACTCATCTCTACAGTTAATAAACCTTTACAGTTTTCATTAATTTCGTCAAATACTTCTTCAGGGAAAGGCCATAAAGTAATAGGTCTTATTAACCCTACTTTTAATCCTTCTTTTTCACAGTCTTCTATAGCATTTTTTACTATTCTTGAAGTTGTCCCATATGCTACACATACTACATCTGCGTCTTCAAGATTCGAAACTTCAAATTTCTTTTCCTTTTTAGTGATTAGTTCATGCTTTTTCTCTAATCTTATATTGTGTTCTTCTAATTCATCCGGTTCTAAGTATAAAGAGTTAATAATATTAGGTTTTCTTTCTTCTTTTGTTCCTGTTGTTATCCATTCTTTTTCAGGTAATTCTCTCTTTTTAGGCTCTTTGAATTCAACTGCTTCCATCATTTGACCTATCATACCATCTCCAAGTACCATAACTGGTATTCTATATAAATCAGCAACATCGAAAGCTTCCATTATTAAATCAACTGTTTCCTGTATACTCGCAGGTGCATATACTACATGTCTGTAGTCTCCATTTCCTCCACCTCTCGTAGCTTGAAAATAATCTGCCTGTCCAGGTTGTATACTTCCTAATCCAGGACCACCTCTCATCATATTTACAATTACACAAGGTAATTCTGCTCCAGCTATATAAGAAATCCCTTCTTGTTTCAATGCAATACCCGGACTTGATGATGATGTCATTACTCTTCCACCAGATCCTGCAGCACCATATACCATATTTATAGCTGCTACTTCACTTTCCGCTTGAAGAAAAGTTCCTCCTACCTTAGGTAGTTCTCGTGACATATATTCCGGCACTTCATTTTGTGGTGTAATAGGATATCCGAAGAAATATTTACAGCCTGCTTTTATAGCAGCTGCACCTACAGCCTCGTTACCTTTCATTAATACTTTAGTCATCTATATACCTCCTTATAATCTTTCTACTTTGATTACTGAATCAGGACACATAATTGCGCAGTTTCCACAAGCAATACATTTGTCCATGTCTACAACGTGTGCTGGATTAAAACCTTTTGCATTAATTTTTTCAGTATCTAGGGCTACTATCCCTACAGGACATGCTTCTACACATAATTCACATCCTTTACAAATATCAGTGTTAAATGTTACTTTACCTTTTGCCATAATGCACCTCCATTAATTTAGTACATCCAATTTTCTCTCATATATAATTTTAAAGGGAAAATTTTCAGTTCTTTTGATTGGCTATTTATTTGATCTGCTATTTTTTTCATTGCAGAATGGTACTTAATTGGTTTGTTTATTTGTTTAGAAACTTCTTCAACAAGCTTTTTGCCTTTATAAACATCTTCTTCCTTAGTATCTTTCAACATGTGGGTATTGTTTATAATCCCAGTAATTATAAGTCTCGAGGAACCCTGTATTTTGTTGTAGTAATCTATTACCTGATCTACTGTCTGGGTTTCAGGTCTATTTGCATTTACTACTAAAAACATATCGTAATCAAGTTTTTTAATCTGATTATTATATCTAGATAGTGCTTTAGCACCTATTGGATCTCCACCAGCGTCTATTATTGTTTTTGAACCTTTTTCATTTATTGCCCCATTAATAGCAGGCGAGAGGGCTGGTAAGTCGAGATTCTTATTTTTTATAGAACTTTCAATTACATTTACACCCAATTCTTTTAATTCATTTCTTCGTTCTCTACTCCTAAAATATGGGTTTATAATATCTAAGTCTATTAAGTTTACTTTAGGATTATCTTCTTTTGATTTTACTGCATAATTAACAGCAAATTCAGTTTTCCCGCTACCATAATGTCCAACTATTATAGTTAAGTTTTTGTCCATCATTACACCTACTCGTATTCTTTAGGTATTTCTTCTTCTTTCAATACTCTTAAGCCACCTTCAGCAAGAGCTACCAATTCATCTTCGCCAGGATAAATAAATACTTTTGATATAAAATCAACTCTCTTCTTTATCCAATTAATAAACTTTTCATCGTAGGCAATACCGCCTGTCAATACAATCCCATCTACTTTACCTTCTAGTACTGCTGCTCCAGCTCCAATCTCTTTAGCTACTTGATAAGCCATAGCTTCATAAATTACTTGAGCATTCTTATCGCCTTCTTCACACATTTCACTTACTTTTTTTGCATTATTTGTACCTAGGTATGCAATTAAACCACCATTTCCTTTAAGCATCTTATTTACTTCTTTTTCTGTGATTTGCCCGGAGAAACATAGTTTAACCAAAGCTCCTGCTGGAAGTGTGCCTGATCTTTCAGGAGAAAAAGGTCCTTCTCCATTTAAAGCATTGTTTACGTCAATTACCTTTCCTTTTTTATGTATTCCTACGGAAATACCTCCCCCAAGATGAGCTACTATTAAATTAACATCTTCATATTTTTTATCTAACTCATTAGCTGCTTTTCTAGCTACAGCTTTTTGATTTAATGCATGAAATATACTTAGTCTTTCAAATCTTGGATGTCCGGATATTCTAGATAATTCTTCCATTTCATCTACTACTACCGGATCGACTATAAATCCCGGAACTCCTATCTCAGAGCTAATTTCATAGGCCAGCATTGCTCCTAAGTTAGACGCGTGCTCTCCCATTTTCGCTTCCTGCAGGTCATCAAGCATTTTCTTATTAATCTTGTAAGTTCCACCTTCCATGGGTTTTAAAAGTCCGCCTCTTCCAACTACTGCATCCAATTCATTCTTTGAAATTCCTAATTCTTCTACTGCTTCTTCAATTATATCTTTTCTAAAATCTAGCTGTTCTATTATGTTTTTATAATTGCCTAAATCTTTTTCTGAATGTCTTAGAGTTTTTTCGAAAATTAAATCTAGATTTTCAAAAATTCCAATTTTTGTTGAGGTCGAACCTGGATTGATTACTAACTGCTTCATTTACTCACTCCTTCCTAATTTCTCTCAATATAATTAAGTTGCAATTTACATGCCAAAAACCCCCTACCAACCATTGTAGGCTGTCAGGGGGTTTCAGGAGTTTTGTTAATTGATAAGTTTATTTTTGCATGTTATTGCATGCAATATTTTTCATTTATCTTGTTGTTTTGCAATTTTTTGCACTATTCTATTCCATATCTACTGAACTTATAGTATAAACTTCTTATAGAAATATTTAATTTTTCGGCTGTTTTAGTTTTATTTTTGTCTTCTTGATAATAAATTTTTTCTATATACTTTTTTTCATAATTCTCCAAAGCTTGGCTTAAACTTTTATATTCGCTTTTTTTATCAATTATTTCATTGTTAGTATTATTTAGTTCTGAGAATAATATCGGGATATGGCTATCATTTATTTCGACCTCATTAAAGCTCATATTTATCATGGCTCTACCAATGACATTTTCTAATTCTCTTACATTACCAGGCCAATCATATTGCTTTAGTATATTTAAGGCTCTAATGTCAATCCTATTGACATTTCTTCCGTATTCAATATTGTATTTATTAATAAATTTTTTAACCAAAAAGTCTATATCTTTTTTTCTTTCTCTTAATGGTGGTATTTGTATAGGAAAAACATTAAGCCTGTAGTATAAATCCTCTCTAAAATTACCTTCTTTTACTAGTTTATATAGGTCTTCGTTTGTTGCTGCCACTACTCTAACATTAACATGTATAGGCTTAACTCCGCCTACTCTAGTAATTTCTTTTTCCTGCAGTACTCTAAGTAATTTAACTTGGGTATTAGAACTTATTTCTGATATTTCATCTAAAAATATAGTTCCATTATTGGCTTCTTCAAACAGTCCTTTTTTTCCACCTTTTTTTGCCCCTGTAAAAGCACCTTCTTCATAACCGAATAATTCGCTTTCCAGTAGGGTTTCTGATAGAGCAGCACAGTTAACTCTTACAAACTGATTTTCTTTTCTAGTTCCTTCATTATGTATAGCATGGGCAAATAGTTCCTTCCCTGTTCCACTTTCTCCTTTTAACAAGACTGTCGCCGGAACATTTGCTGCTTTAATCAACTGTTCTTTAGCTTCAATTATATTTTTACATTTACCAACTATATCATCAAAAGAATACTTTGCAGAAAGTTCACGTATTCTTTTCTGAGCTTCAGATAATTCTTTTGTTAAATTTCTAATTTCTGTAATATCGTGAAGAACAGCAACACTTCCTTTAAGCTTATTATCTACAAGGATAGGTGCTGCCTGAGCTATAACTACTTTACCGCTGGGTTTAGTTACTATCTTTGTGTTTTTCACAGGTTTTTTTGTTTTTAAAACCTTTATATGAAGGCTGTCGCCTTCTTTAAGATCGTAATTCGCATATTTACCCATGATTTCTTCTGCTGAAATACCTGTAACTTTTGTATAGGCTGGATTAACCATAATATGATAGCCTTTTGTATCTACTACGCTTATTGCATCTTGTACAGCAGAAAAAACAGCTTGCAGCAAGCTTTTATATTCATTTAAATTATTTAACTGCTTGTCTAAATTCACTACATCAGTTATATTTCTAAAAACAGCTATAGCACCAATTATCTTACCGTTATTGTCCTTTAAAGGGATTCTACTTGTTATAATTTGATATTTTCCCAATTTTTGCTGCCAATCAAGTTCATGCTTACCTGTTTTTAAAACATGAGGCAGTCTCGTATCTTTGACAACTTTATTAATGTCTTTATTAATAGCTTCTTCTCTTTTTACACCTATTAACTCCGCTGCCTTTTTGTTTATTAGATTTATTTTACAATTTTTATCTATGGAAATTACTCCATCTTGAGTTGAGGCTAAAAAAGTTTCCAGTTCTTTTTTCATAAAACACCTACATATTATTGGTTTTCAGTTTCTTCTTCTAAATTATTATCATTTGCATCTTCATTTAAAATCAGGTTTACAGTTATCTCTTCAGGATTAATTTGATAATTCTCAACCTCAACATCTGTCTCAATCTGAAGCTGAATATTATTAGCACCTTCATTTCCTTCAGTCAAATCAGCTGTGATTCTTAAGTCTTCCTTTGTCAATTCTTCTATTATACTGGCAAATCCTTCAACTGTAAGAGTAATGGATTCTTCCGGTATTTCAATTGTATCTATAGAGAATTCTTCAGGAACATTTATCGCTTCAATATCATCAATATTATAAGTTATTTCTTTGGTAAGTATCTCTTCAATTTCAATTTCGATTCTCGGGTTTACACTTTCAATTATATAGTAGTTACCCTCAATAAATTCAGCCGGTGAATATATATTTTCTGTAGCTCCCTCTATTGATATAGGCTCACATCGAATCTGATTTATGTCATTTATTATCTCACTTCTACCAGCTATAAGTACTGTTTTAGGTTCTACAGTAATATTTTTTACTTGATAACCTTCCATCACTTCTCCATTAGTAGGTATATTTACTTCGACTTCTTTTATAGGGTATATAGGAACTGTTACTTCTGCAATGGATGGATTGATCTCAAGGTCTAATTCAATACCTTTATCATTATACACATTTATTGGTATTCTTTTACTTATAGTTTCTGAAGCTTGAGTAATATCAAGAAATACTACCGCCTTCTCTATAGAATTTAGTACACTTCGTGGCCCTTTTACAATTACAGTATTTACACTGCTATCCGGTTGTAAAGCGTAATATCCAGAAGCTTCATTGCCGTTTATATCAATTTCCAGGTCTATAGACTTATTAATTACTGCTTCAAAATCACATAGTACTTGTTTTGGATTGTAATCAACTAGCTCAACATTTTCCGGAAGATTTATCTCAACGGGTACTTTATTGCTTCCTTCGCTGTAACCGACAACATCTACATAGGCATTGATATCCGTGTTGTTAATATTTATTACTTCATTTCTCAGTCCTCTGATGCTTACGTCTACTGTAGTCGTATCTATATTTGATACAACTAGTCCACCGGAATTAAGCTCATTTTCATTTCTTATTTCAATTTCAACATCTGAAATACCTTGTGTGGTCTCTGGATTTCTTTCTGTTACTACATAAAACCAGGAAAGCAAAGCTGCAATTAGAGATATTACAATTATTAGTGCCTTATCTTTATTGTTGTTCATTTTTATGCCTCCACTTTTCAATCAATTTACCTTTTTCTTCGGTTTTATATATGTCTTTTAGAAGCTCTCTTAATTCTTCAATATTGATATCTCTATATAACCTACCGTCGGATGAATAAGATATAAATCCCTTTTCTTCCGATATAACAACGGCTATACTATCAGATTTTTCTGTAATCCCTATCGCCGCTCTGTGTCTGGTCCCTACATCTTGGCTTAATCTGGTGTTGTCAGTTAAAGGAAGAAAGCAGCTTGCGGCCTTTATTTTTTGGTCTTTTATAATTACAGCACCATCATGGAGAGGTGTATTGGGTATAAAAATATTTATCAACAAACTGTTGGAAATGTCTCCATCAATCCTTACTCCCGATTCTATATATTCATTCAAACCTGTTTTTAATTCAAAAACTATAAGAGCGCCTATACTTTGATTTGATAAAGCAGCACAGGCTTTTATTATTTCTTCAATGATTTTTTCAGTTGTTTTTTCAGAGCTCTCTAAAAAATTAAAAGAGAAAAATGTAGTTCTCCCTATATATTCTAGAGCTTTTCTAAGCTCCGGTTGAAATACAATAACTATAGCAATTAATCCTACTTGCAATGTATTACTAAGTATCCAGCTTATAGTATAGAATTTAAGGGCACTAGATAATCTAGTTATAATTACTATCATAATAATACCTTTAAGGAGTTGTTTAGCCCTAGTTTCTCTAATAAGCATGTACCCTTTGTAATAAGCAAAAGCAACAATTGCTATTTCAAGTAAATCTACTATTCTAATATTAGAAAGTGTTGTTCTTAAGTATTCCAATAGTATCACATCCAGATTAATTTAGATTTGTGTTCATTTTGTTCATTGTGTTAGTGTAAGAATTTTCCATTCTTTCTTTTAGTTCTTCTGACACTTCATTATTTTCTAAATAATTTCTTATAGGAAGTATATCGTAATCATATCTACCATCAACCTTTATCCTATTTACCCACGTAGGAACAAAGTCTATGTTTTTTATGTAGGCTTCTTCAGTTTCAAAATCTTTTTCCAGCTCTAAATTCACTATCACTCCATCTTCAGTATAGTACATGTTTAGATTTGGATATTCATGAGCTAAGGTTTCGTATCTCTGATTTGATATGAAGTTCCCCATAGAATAAGCTATAAATTTCTTTTCACCATCATATTCTAGGGTTTTAGAATCTTGTATTACATGAGGGTGACTACCTAGTATTACATCTACACCCATCGATAACATTTTATCAGCTAAATCTTTTTGTGGAAGTGAAGGATCTCTTTGGTATTCCCCACCCCAATGCATAAAAGCTATAATAAAATCAGTATCATTTTCTTTCGAGTAAATTATGTCTTCATTTATTTTTTCTTCATCTATAATATTAACCATGTAATCAAGTTCTTCCGGAGTTAAATACTGTTCTAATCCATTACATCCGTAGGTATATGCAATTACTGCAATCTTTATATCATTTTCTTCAATAATAAGAACTCTTTCTTCATCAGGACTTTTTCTAGTTCCAACTTTCATCATATTTCTTTTTTCTATCTGTTCTATAGTCCTTATTATACCATCTTTACCCATATCAATACTGTGGTTATTTACAGTAGATAAAATATCAAAACCAGCATATTTAACTGCATCTAATGTTTCATCAGGCACGTTAAAAACGGGCCAAGCTTTATAAACATTCCCATTTTCTAATCCTGCAGTAGTCCCTTCAAAGTTTGCTATAGAGATGTCAGCTTCTTCTATAAAGGGTTTGATTTCTTCAAAAAAAGGTTTGAAATTATAAGTATCTGTATTTTCGTCGTAACCTCCATTTATTTGACTCATGTGAAACATAATATCTCCTGCAGCAGATATTTTTACCGATTTGATTTCTTTTTCAGTCTGTTCTTGCTGTTCTAGATCTTCTTGGTCTTCTTGATCTTCAGGTATTTCCTCAACAATATTTGAAGGCTCCTCTATTTCTTCTTCACCTTCTGCTTGGTTTCTGTCACCAAGAAAAAAATTTACACCCCAGGCTATAAGTATCACCCCTAGGATTATAAACAATATATTTAAAAATTTAAGTGATTTTCTTTTTCTTGCCATAAATATTCTCCTAATTTTTTACTTACTTTTATATTATCTTAATATGCAATCTTTTGCAATTTAAAATACATTAATTTTTAATTAAGGCTTTTTTAGAATTCCCTATTAAATCATATCTTTCTTCAGATATTAATGCTTCTTTCACATACTTGTAGTTGTAAGGCTTATTGTACTGCAGTAAGGCTCTTTGCAATCTTTTTTCATGAAAAGAGTTTGGTATGTGAATCTTTTTCATAGTACGAGGGTCTAATCCTGTATAGTACATACAGGTCGATAAGGTTCCCGGTGTAGGATAAAAATCCTGTACTTGCTCTGGAATATATCCTAAATCTCTTATGTACTCAGCTAATTCTATAGCATCTTTTACAGTAGATCCAGGATGACTTGATATGAAATAGGGTACAGCATACTGTTCCTTATTTATCTCTTTATTTATTTTATAAAATTTCTCTTCAAATTCCTTATACAAGCTTATACTTGGTTTATTCATTAATTTCAAAACCCTATCTGAAGCATGTTCCGGTGCTGTTCTAAGCTGTCCACTTACATGATATTTGCATAATTCTCTAAAAAATTCATCATTTTTATCATACATTAAATAATCGTATCTTATACCTGATCTTACAAAAACCTTCTTAACATCTTTTAATTTTCTTATCTCTCTTAGTATTTCAAGATATTCTTTATGAGTAACATTTAAGTTGATACATTTCGGGTTAATACATTCTTTGTTTTTGCATACACCATGTTTTATCTGCTTTTCACAAGCTTTTTCTCTAAAATTAGCCGTAGGTCCCCCAACATCAGTAATATAACCCTTAAATCTCCTTGATTTTGTAAGTATTCTAGCTTCTTTAATTATAGATTTTTTACTTCTTTTCTGTATAACTCTCCCTTGATGGAAGGTTAGCGCACAAAAGGAACAATTTCCATAACATCCTCTATTGGCAGTTATACTAAATTCAACTTCTTTTAATGCTGATATTCCACCAAATTTTTCATAAATAGGATGATATGTCCTAGTATAATCTAAGTTATAAATGTCATCTAGTTCTATTACATCTAAAGGTTCTGATGGTTTATTAGCAACTACATATACATCGCCATAGTCTTCTACCAAAATTTCACCATTTATACTATCTGTATTTTTGTACTGCATCATGAAACTTTCAGCATATTTTTCCTTTGATTCAGTAATTTCTTTATATGAAGGTAGGATTTTATATTTATATAATCTCTCTAAGTTTTTTGTTCTAAATACTGTACCATCAATGTATGTTATTTCTTCTATAGGTATCCCGGACTCTAAAGATTCTGCTATAGAGATTATGGATTTTTCTCCCATTCCATATACAAGCAAATCCGCTGCTGAGTCTAAAAGAATAGATCTTCTTATACTGTTAGACCAGTAGTCATAGTGAGCAAATCTTCTTAAACTGCTCTCTATTCCACCTATTATTATAGGTATATCTTTATAAGCTTCTCTAATTTTATTGCCGTAAACTATTACAGCTCTGTCAGGTCTCAATCCAGCTTTTTCCTCTGGTGAATACATATCTTTTTTTCTTCTTTTCTTAAAGACAGTATAATGATTTACCATAGAATCTATATTGCCTGAAGTTACAAGAAAAGCAAGTTTAGGTTTGCCCATTTTTTTAAACTCTTCCAAATTATTCCAGTCTGGTTGAGGAATTATTCCCACTTTATATCCGTATCTTTCTAATAGTCTGCTGATGATAGCCGTACCAAAAGAAGGGTGATCTACATAAGCATCACCGGATACAATTACAAAGTCAAGTTGTGTCCAATCTCTATTTTTCATATCTGATTTATTTATTGGTAAAAATTTCATTTTATCACCTTGTAAAATTATAACACAAAAAGCTTGTACATAAAGAAAAATCTCTAAATTACTTGAAAATTAGTTTAATTTAGAGATTTTTCTTTATTTGTTTTTTTAAAGTTTTTCTTTTATTAAAATTCCTAAATCTATATACTGTACTTTAGGATAATATTCATCTTCTTCAGTAAATTTTTTATAAAGAATTTCTATACTTCTTACTATCTCTTCATACTGCTGCTGATATACCGTAGCCTTTACAACATCTTTTTTAATTAACTCCCTAATCTCATCAGTATTTTCGTGACCTATTAGAACTATATTTTTAAAAGAGCTGTTTTTTTCTAGTATTTTACCTACACTTCCTGTAAAGCTGTTAGTTACGTAGATACCATCTACTTTTTTATGTTTTTTTAAAATATCATAAATAGATTTTTCTATTTCTTTTCTATATTGTCCTTCTTCTCCGTCCTCTAACTCACTGTTATCTATAACTTCTAATATTTTAATATCCTTAAACTTTTGTATAGATTCATTAAAGCCCTTTATTCTATCATTCATACAACTTAAAATTTTATGTATACCGATTATAACTACATTTCCCTTTCCCTGTAAGTATAATCCCATGAGTTTGCCAGCTATTTTACCAGCCTTTATACTATCTTCTCCTATAAAAGTCAATCTTTTAGAATTAGGAGAATCGCTAACAAAGGTAACTACTTCAATCCCTTTCTCTTTAAGTCTATTTATTGATTCGTTACATTCTTTATTGTCGTAAGATATCATTGATATGCCTTTAACATCTTTTTTTACAAGTTTATCTATAGCTTTTAGGTGTTCTTTAATGCTGTAGGTTTTTGTAGTTTCAACTATTATTTCTACACCAAAGGGTTCTAGTTTTTCTTTGATATCTTCTATTCCTTTGAAAACCTTTTGCCAAAAATAATACTCTAAGTAAGGGAAAACTACTCCTATTTTTATTTTATTCTTACTACTTACAAGGGCCTTAGCAATAGGACTTTTTTTATAGTTTAATTTTTTTACAGCTTCAAGAACTTTTTTCTCAGTTTTAGGTGCTACATTACCTTTTCTGTTAATTACTCTATCTACTGTACCTGTAGATACTCCTGCTTCTTTTGCCACATCTTTTATCGTTGCTTTCATGTTAATCCCCTCAATTTTCTATATGTTAAAAATATTATCATATAAAATTAATAAATTCAAAAAGAACCTCCTGAAAGAGGAGGTTCTACAATAATTAAAATATTAAGAATCCTGCTGATGCAACTATACCACTGAAAATTAAAATTATAATACAGTAGCCCATTATATCTTTAGCTCCTAATCCAGCTATTCCTAATGCTGGAAGTGCCCAGAATGGTTGAATCATGTTGGTCCATGCATCTCCCCAAGCTATTGCCATTGCTGTTTTTGCTGCTGGTACTCCTAGTGCTTGACCTGCCGGCATCATTATAGGTGCCTGCACAGCCCACTGTCCTCCACCTGAAGGAACAAAGAAGTTTACAATACCTGCACTTAAGAATGTGAATAATGGGAAAGTTGTTGCAGTTGACATATTTACGAAACCGTTGGAAATTACACCTGCTAATGATACTCCAGCTGCATTAGTTCCAACCATCATACCCATAATACCTGCATAAAATGGGAACTGAAGTATAATTCCACCAGCACCCTTAACAGCTTCTATAACTGCATTAATGTATCTTCTTAGAGTACCGTGTAGTAGTATACCTACAAACATAAATATGAAGTTAACAATGTTAAGACTTAGATTAAATCCTGAAGTTATGAAATAGTATATTATAAAAGTGAATCCCATAACAACTAACAATCCCCAAAGGATTTTACTGTTTTCCATTTTGTCAGCTGGCGTTTCATTTGGTCCATCAGTTTCTATATCTTCTTCTAAAAGCTTTGGATCTACAAGAATTCTCTTGTCTTCATCAGGTTGCATAGCCTTTGTAATGAAGGGCATTACAACTAAAATCACAAAGAATATAGCAAGATTCATAGGAGAAAATATAGTTTCGCTTGTTGGAATAGCTTCTGTTACAGCTCCTGCTGTTGCTTCTGCTAAGCCTTCTACTGTAGCCACTTTCAAAGGAATAGAACCTGCAAGTCCTCCGTGCCAAACTACGAAACCAGAATAAGCTGATGCTATCAAAAGTCTATAGTCAACTTTTTCTACCTGTCTAGCCATTTCTTTAGCTAAAAGAGCACCAATTACAAGACCGAAACCCCAGTTTACAAATGAAGCTACTGTAGCTACAAAAGTAGTTATCATTATAGCTCTTGCAGGAGTTCTTGCTGCTAAAGCTGTGGATTTTAGTAATTTTTTAAATACCGGGGCCTGTGCCATAGCATTTCCTGTTACAAGAACCAGCACCATCTGCATTGAGAATGCCAACAGATTCCAAAATCCTCCGGACCAGTGCATTACCATAGCTAATGGACCCTGACCTGTAAATATTATACCTAAAACAAAAACTACAAAAGTAAGTATTACTGCAAATAAAAATGGGTCTGGCAAATATTTGTTAACTACTGCAACACAACCGTTGGTAAATTTTTTAAACATATGTACCTCCTAAATTGAATTTTTTCAACTGCACAATTACAGTTGTAATCGTTTACAAAATTATTATACCCTTTTAATTTATTAAAATCAAGGTGATTTTGTTAATTTTACATCAAATTAATATTTACTTTTAGGTTTAAGATTTAAAAAAGAGACTTTTAGTTTCAGTCTCTTAATATTTTCTTATATATTTCTTATAATTTAAAATCTTTAGCTTCTTCTTCTCCTTTTAGTACTCTTAAAGTCCCTAAAGTTAAAGATTTCATTTCATTTTCTCCCGGCATAAGGATTATTTCCCCTAAAAATTCTACCCTATCTTTTATCAAAGAAACCAATCTTTCTGAATAAGCCATCCCTCCTGTGATTACAATTCCATCTATTTCACCTTTCAAAACTGGAGCTAGCTGCCCTATTCCTTTTGATATTTGATATGCCATAGCCTTGAGTACAAGCTCAGCCTTTTCGTCTCCTGATTCAATCATTTTTTCAACTTCTCTTAAATCTACAGTATTTAAATGAGCTTTTAATCCACCATTACCTCTCATTCTCTTCGTTATATCTTTTTGAGTTTTATTATCGGAAAAACAAAGTTTAACTAATCCCCTCCCAGGTAATCCTCCAGACCTTTCTGGAGAAAAAGGTCCTTCATCGTCTGATATAACATCTATCATTCTTCCATTTTTATGGACAGATAAAGTTACACCCCCACCTAGGTGAGCTACTATTAAATTACTTTCTTCATAACTCTTTCCTAATATCTTTCCAGCTTCTATTGCAGATGCCCTCATGTTTAAGGTATGGACTAGTCCATCTCTTCTAATCTCCGGCAATCCTGTAATTTGAGCTTCCGGTTCTAACTCATAAACTGCTATAGAATCGTAAATATAGGCAGGTATATTTGCTAATTTTGATATTTGATAAGCTATTAAGGCTGCTAAATTAGAAGCATGTTCCACTCTAGGCCTATTTTTAAGATAATCAACCATTGCATCATTAACTATATAGGCTCCAGCTTCTACAGGAGGTAAAATGCCCCCTCTTCCAACTACTGCATCTAATTTGTTAATACTGTAGTTGTTTTTTTCTAAAAAATCTAGTACTATTTTTTCTCTGAATTCGTACTGGTCTTGGATTCTATCGAATTTTCCTAATTCTTCTTCTTTATGTCTTAAGGTTTCCGTTAAAATTTCCTTATCGTCTTCATATAGCGCAATCTTTGTAGATGTAGATCCAGGATTAATAGATAATATTTTATACATATATATCCTCCTTCAAATTATTAATAAAATTATACCAAAATAAATATGACATATCAATATAACATTTTATCCATATACTTATTTTTGTTATGAATATTATTTAAATTTTGATTTTATCTTTTAAACAAAAACCATTTATGACTATCAATTTCGTATTTTAGTTCGTATATATCTTTTCTATCCGTCATACATACGAAAACTAATCTTTTATTTCCAGCCAGTTTTTCTTCTTTTATATCAATTATTTTTTCTACTTTTATTTTTTTATCCTTATATTTGAATTTGAAAGGTTTTATATCCCCATTTACATCAAAAACAGCTATCATATCTATAGGGTGATTTAACAATTTCACTATAACTCTCTCCTTTTACAAAATGCTTTTCATATCTGGATATTCTTCAGAAGGATATCCACCCATTATTGGTTCTATACCGCTGTCTAAATAAGAGGCTTTGATGATGGAATAATCGCCGTATTTTTCTCTTATTTTATCTATTGTTTCATCTAATCTTTCTTTTTGTAACAAATCTTCTTTTTCAAAAAAATTCATTTGTTTTTTATTTTTATCTACAAAATCGCTAACTCTTATATTCATATGCCTTATAGGATTTTGATCCCACAATTTATCGAATAAGTCTTTTGAAACTTCTATAATCTCTTCTGTACTACTTGTATAGTAGTCTATTTTTTTTTGTTTTATACTGTACTTAAAATTTTTATTTTTTATTCCTATAGAAACTACTCTGCATAATTTATTTTCTTTTCTAAGCCTCATACCTACATTCTCGCACAAACTCATAATTATTTTATAAGCAACCTGTCTTTCTTCTACATCAAAAGATATAGTATTACCATTTCCTATTCCTTTTATATCATTTTTTTCACTAAATAAAGAATCATCGATTCCCCAGGAATAATTGTATATAAGTTTACCGTGAGATTTCAAAGCAGCCACCAGTAAATCATAATCGCAGTTGGCTAATTCTCCTATTGTATTTATTCCAAGTTTCTTTAGTTTAGGAGCAGTCCTTCTTCCAATCATAAATAATTCTGATACATCCAAAGGCCACAATTTTTCTTTAATTTCTTCTTTATATAAAGTATGCACCTTGTTGGGTTTTTCAAATTCGCTTGCCTGTTTAGCCAGCAACTTATTATTTGATACTCCTATATTAACCGTATAACCAAAGTTTTTTCTTATTTTATCCTTTATTTCATAGGCTAATGCTATATAATCAGTATTTTTATCTGTAAAATTTATGAAGCATTCATCAATACTAAATACATCAACTTCTGGAGTATAAGTCTTTAAAAATTCTCTTAATCCTTTACTTGCTTTCACATAGACATCATACCTAGGATGAATAATTTTTAAATTTGGGCATGCAAGTCTTGCTTCCATTAGAGACTGGCCCGTTTTAACTCCAGACTTTTTAGCCGGTATAGACTTAGCTAAAACAATACCGTGTCTTTTTTTTTCATTACCACCTATAACCGTAGGCGAATTTAAAAAATCATTTTTTATTCCTATTTGTCTGTAGTATGCTGCATGCCAGGACAAAAAAGCTGAGTTTACATCTATATGCATTACTGTAGATTTGTATTTCATATCATCACCATCGAACATTTGTTTGTTTTTGATTATATCATTTTATTGTGTTTTTGTGAAGAAAAAAAGGGGCTGTCGGAAAACAAGGAAATTTAGCTCCTGACTTATAAAAAAATGAAACCTGCTAAAAATACAGCTTTTCACAGTTGTAAATATTAGCAGGTTTTATGCTTTGAGAAAAAGTTTATT
>Ga0182234_10021_pt1 | contig 108773 bp, 99 predicted proteins | sample hydfratesGB_TM_A_FD_145595 | JGI IMG/M metagenome (GOLD analysis project Ga0182234, IMG submission 145595) | Subsurface microbial communities from deep shales in Ohio, USA - hydraulic fracturing test GB_TM_A | ecosystem: Environmental > Aquatic > Deep subsurface > Shale gas/oil reservoir >...
TCTCTTATTTTAAGCTTATCTAAAAGCTTAAAAAGTGTTGAGATTATTTGTGCGACGCTTATTATCTTATCAAGCTCTTTTTGCTTTGTCAAGAACTTTTTAAAATAATTTTGTCGGCCGGAAAAGTATTTCTTCTTTTTCGGCGACAAGTAATATAGTAACATCTAATAACTTTTAAGTCAAGAATAATATCAATTTATTTTAGTTCTTGTTAAAAATAGGCTTTTATTTATCTATTAAACCTAATTTATCGGCAACAATATTAGTAGTAGTTGCCTGAACCAATAAAGTAATAATAATAGTCATAAATGCTATACCTACAATATGACTTAAATATGGAATATTCATTCCCATCAGCATCCCTGTTAAAGCAGCAGGCATCACACCGGTTTCTCTAACCCAACACATAAAAAGCATTTCATTCCAGTGCCAATCAGCTCTACCATCAGGTAAAGTAGAAGTAAATATAGTTAATGGACGGGCAACAAACATAAAAATAAATATAATAAATAAATTAATCCAAAAATGATTGAAAATTATATTAAAATCAATCATTGTTCCCAGTACGATAAATATCATCATTCTTAATATTAATCCCGTTGTTTCATTAACAGTTTCCTGTACTTTTCTATTTTCTAAATTACATTTCATTCCTATATAAACTTTATTACCACAGACCATTCCTGAGACAAAACTTGCCATAAATCCACTTCCACCAAGACTTTCAGCAACAAGATAAGAAGTTATAGCTACAAAAATTGACATAATTGGTGAAAAGTTTTTGAGAAATCCATAATCACTCTGAGAAATAAGAACTGTACCAAATATTCCAATTAAAAGTCCAATTCCAATTCCAAAACTGGTATCTTTCAAAAATAGAACAAAACTATGTTCTAAACTAAGATGTCCTGATGTAATCACACTTAAAAATGTAAAAAACAGTACTGAACCTACTGCATCATTAAAAGCTGACTCGCTGGATACAGTTTGTGCGACCTTCTTTTTGATTTTATACTGTTTAAAAATAGGAACAAGTGTTGCTGGATCTGTAGGAGAAATTATAGCTCCTAATAAAAGAGCAATGCTAAAAGGTATACCTAACAATAAATGAGATGTATAACCAACAATAAAGGTAGAAATTAAAACTCCAATCGTTGAAAGTAAAAATATTGTTACCCAGACTCTTTTTATTACCCTTATTTTAACCTCCCTACCACCAAGATAGAGAATAAAAGATGTTCCTACTGTTAAAATAAGTTTAACAGTCAGAGATCCATTTGCCACATTTAAAACATTCATTCCATACGGACCAAGCAAAATACCAACTAAAAGATAAAGAACAACATCAGGTAATTCAAATTTTTGTGCTATAGCACCGCCTACCATTCCACCAAAAAATATCAATGAAGCCATAAAAAATATTTCATGAACAATTTGAACATCCAATTTAATCACCTCTAAATATTATTAGCCCTTTTTTTGAATAACATATGAAATTATAACATAATAATTATAAGATTCAAAGTTAAATAATTTTATTTAATACCTGAATATTAAAAATCCCTCCCAAAATTATGGGAAGGATTTATTAATCAATATTTTTTTAATCAAATTTTAACCAAAATAGTCTATATAATCATCACTATCATTATTTTTTTTGTTTGACTTAATGCCAAATCCAAATGCAGCAATTTCAGCAAATTCATTTACAAATTTCTCAAACTTTCTCATAATTATCACCTCTTATAGTATTATAAAATTATTATTATCTATTATCTTATTGACGATAAATTGATTTTAACCAAAATAATCTATATATTCATCGGAATCTTTATCAATATTCTTAGCCAGACCAAATCCCATTACAGTCGCTTCTGCAAAATTATTAAGAAACTTTTCTACTTTACCCATTCTTATCACCTCTTATAGTATTTTAAAATTATAGGTTCTTTTAAAATTATAATTAAACTTTTACAACAAAATTATTATTTTCTATATCCTCTAGCCTTCATTTCTAATTCTGCCGCCTCAAAAATAAAATTTTTAACTTTTTTAAGCATCTTAGATCACCTCTTATTATTTTATAAAATTATAGGTCTTAGTTATTTATAACTTCTTAAATTGTTATTGAGTACATTATATCTAATAAAAATTATTATGATGTAAAGCAGTTAACAATTCAATAAATTAATATAAGCATTTAACTCAACTTTTCTATTCTGTCTCTATTTTATGATAAATAATTATAACTGAAAGTAAAACTGATTACAATTTTTAAAAACAAAAAAACACCCCGGCTAGACAGTCTATTTAATTAGATTGTCTAGCCAGGGATTATCACCTTAAAACTCTGTAGATTCTATAAATTATTATTAACTTTTTAGTATTTAATTTATTCTTCATCCTCTTTTTCAGCCAATTCTGCTTCCTGTTTGGCCTGCTTTTCAGCCTTAGCTTTTTCAGCCGCTTCTCTATCTATTTTTTCAACAATCCTATCAAAACGAGCTTCTGCTCTTTCTTCTGGAGTTAATTCTTCCTTTTCTTCTTTTTTACCATCTTTGTCTTCAGCTTCCAAAATATCATCATTAATTCTGGCTAAAGATACCACTCTATCATCTTCACCAACATTAATTATTTTAACTCCCATTGTATTACGACCTGTAGTTGATATTTCTGCTGCTGGAACTCTAATTATAATTCCATCCTGAGTTATAACCATCATTTCCAGGCTGTCATCAACAATTCTTGCTGCAGCCAGCTTACCATTTTTATCAGTAATATTAGCAGTAATTATTCCTTTACCAGCTCTATTTTGAATTCTATAATCAGAGATTGGAGTTCTCTTACCATAACCATTTTCGGTAATTACCAGCAGCTCTTCTCCGGCAGAATCTATACCCATATCAATTACCTGATCATCTTTTTCTAAGTTAATTCCTTTAACACCATAAGAATTTCTACCTACAGAGCGAACATCAGCCTCATTAAAATGAATAGCCTTAGCATTACGGGTAACCAGGAAGATATTTTCATCTTCTTCAATAATTCTAACTCCTATTAACTCATCATTTTCTCTCAAATTAACAGCAATAAGACCAGTGTAATTGGTATCATACTCTTCTAAAGCTGTCTTTTTGATTAAACCATTTTTGGTGGCCATAATTAAATAGGCATCTTCCGGGAATTCCTTGACTGGAATCACTGCATTAATTTTTTCTCCTTCTGCTAATTCCAGGAGATTGACAATTGCAGTACCCCTTGCCTGACGTCCTGTTTCCGGAATCTGATACCCCTTTAATCTGTAAACTCTTCCCTGATTGGTAAAGAATAAGAATTTATAATGAGTGGTTGTTGTAAAGATATTCTCCACAAAATCCTCTTCTTTTGTGCTGATACCTATTACACCCTTGCCACCACGGCGTTGGCTGCGGTATAAATCAAGCGCCATTCGCTTAATATAACCCTGATTAGTCATAGTTACTACAATCTGTTCCTCTTCTATTAAATCTTCTAATTCTAGATCAGTGGCTCTATTCATAATTGCAGTTCTGCGTTCATCATTATATTTATCTTTTATTACCATAATTTCTTCTTCAACTATTTCTAATAATTTTTCTTCATTTGCTAAAACAGAGCGATAATATGTTATTTTTTCCTGTAAATCTTTATATTCTGTTTCTATTTTATCTCTTTCTAAACCAGTCAGACTCTGGAGTCTCATTCTTAAAATAGCATTGGCCTGAGTCTCGGACAGATCATAATTTTCCATTAAGTTAACTCTTGCTGTATCAACTTCATCAGCATTTTTAATCATTTCTACTATCTCATCTATATTTGCCAGGGCAATCCGATAACCTTCTAAAATATGAGCCCGGTCTAATGCTTTGTCAAGATCATACTGGGTTCTGCGTCTGATAACTTCTTTTTGATGTTCTAAGTAATGTTCTAAAATTTCTTTTAAGGATAACACTTTGGGTTCTTTATCTACCAGAGCAATCATAATTACACTGAAGGTAACCTGAAGCCTGGAATGCTTAAATAATTGATTTAAAACTACTTTTGGAGTAGCTTCTCTCTTTAATTCAATTACTATTCTCATTCCATCACGATCTGATTCATCTCTAATATCAGAAATAGCATCCAATTTTTCATCCTTAACAAGCTCCGCTATTCTCTTAATTAAACGAGCCTTATTAACCTGATAAGGAAGTTCATCTACTATAATCTGTTTTCTATTTACTGATAGATCCTCTACTCTGGTCTTTGCTCTCACAGTTAACTTTCCACGACCATTTTTATAGGCTTTATAAATACTACCTCTTCCCATAATCTGGCCACCTGTAGGAAAATCAGGTCCCTTAATAGTCCCCATTAATTCTTTGGTTGTAATTTCAGGATTATTGATTAATTTAATAACTCCATCAATTACTTCGCCTAAATTATGAGGAGGAATACTTGTTGACATTCCAACTGCAATACCAGAAGTACCATTTACCAGTAAATTGGGAAATCTAGCCGGTAAAACTTCAGGTTCTTCCAGCGATTCATCAAAGTTAGGAATAAAATCAACTGTGTCTTTATTGATATCAGTCATCATCTCAGAGGCTATTGGAGCCATTCTGGCCTCAGTATAACGCATAGCTGCAGCTGAATCACCATCAATCGAACCAAAGTTTCCGTGGCCATCTACCAGCATATAACGATAAGAAAAATCCTGAGCCATTCTAACCATAGTATCATATACAGCTGTATCTCCATGAGGGTGGTATTTACCCAGTACTTCCCCAACAATACGGGCAGATTTCTTATGCGGTTTAGTATGAGTCATACCTAAGTCATCTAAAGCATATAAAATTCTTCTATGAACAGGTTTTAATCCATCTCTAACATCAGGTAAAGCTCTACCTACAATTACACTCATCGAATAATCCAGGTAGGAAGTTCTCATCTCTTTATCTATGTCAATTTTTTTAACTCTTGCTGCTTTTTGATCCAAAATATTTCACCAACCTTTAACTTATAATAAATTTATACATCCAGATTTTTAACTTCTCGGGCATGTTTTTGAATAAATTCACGTCTTGGAGCAACCTTATCTCCCATCAAGATTGAAAATGTTTCATCAGCCATAATTGCATCCTCAATATCTACCTGGAGTAAAATTCTATTTTCTGGATCCATTGTTGTATCCCAGAGCTGACCGGGATTCATCTCTCCCAGACCCTTATATCTCTGCATTGATACTCTATCTTTTCCTATTTCTTCAAGCAGCTCCTTAAGTGCTTTATCATTATAAACATATTCTTCTCTTCTACCCTTTTTGACCTTATATAAAGGTGGTTGTGCAATATAAATATTTCCATTTTCTAGTAAAGGGCGCATATATCGATAAAAGAAAGTTAAGAGCAAAGTTCTAATATGTGCTCCATCGACATCTGCATCAGTCATAATAATAATTCGATCATAACGAATATTATTTATATCAAATTCTTCTCCCACTCCAGTACCAATAGCAGTGATCAAAGCTCTAATTTCGTCATTATTTAAAATCTTATTTAAACGTGATTTTTCAACATTTAAAATTTTACCTTTAAGCGGTAATATAGCCTGAAACTCTCTGTCACGACCCTGTTTAGCAGAACCACCGGCAGAGTCACCCTCAACAATATATACTTCTGTATCATCAGCTTTACGCTTAGAACAGTCAGCAAGTTTTCCCGGTAGAGCAGTAGAAGTTAAGGCACTTTTTCTTCTGGTTAAATCTCTGGCTTTACGGGCAGCTTTCCTTGCCTGAGCAGCACTAATTGCCTTATCAATGATTGCCTTTCCTACTTTTGGATTTTCTTCTAAATATGTTTTTAAAAATGAAGAAACAGCAGAATCAACAAATCCTCTCATCTCACTATTACCCAATTTTGTTTTAGTCTGTCCTTCAAATTGTGGCTCAGATAATTTAACACTGATAATAGCAATCATACCTTCTCTTATATCTTCACCTTTAAGATTATCATCACCATCTTTTAAAATATTTTTACTGCGGGCATAATCATTAAAAGTACGGGTTGTAGCAGATTTAAATCCACTTAAATGAGTTCCACCCTCTTTTGTATTTATATTATTAGCAAAAGTATAAAGTGAAGTATTATATCCTTGATGGTACATAATTGCAACTTCTATTGATCCTTCTTCACCTTCATCTTCTATGTAAATTGGTTCAGAAAGAATTGGTTTTTTACTCTGTGATAAATATTCAACAAAGGAAACCAGGCCACCATCAAAGTGGAATTCCTCTTCTTCAACCTCTTCCTGGCGAGTATCTCTAATTTTAATTGTTGTTCCTTTATTTAAAAAAGCCAGCTCTTTTAATCTTTGGGCTAAAACTCTAAATTCAAAATCTGTTTCTTCAAAAATTAAGGGATCCGGTTTAAATTCAATTGTAGTTCCTGTACACTCACTATCACAGCTTCCTACCACCTGCAGCTCATGCTGAGGAATACCTCTTTCGTATTTCTGCTTATAAACCTTACCGTCTTTCCAGGCAATCTCAACTTCCATCCACTCAGTTAGTGCATTTACAACAGAAACCCCAACTCCATGGAGACCACCAGAAACCTTATATCCTTCTCCACCAAATTTACCACCAGCATGGAGAGTTGTCATAACTACCTCAACTGCTGGTTTATCAACTTTAGGATGAATTTCTACTGGAATTCCACGGCCATCATCCTGGACTTTTATTACATTGCCAGGTTTTATTTCAACTGATATTTCAGTACAATAACCGGCCATTGCTTCATCAATACTGTTATCAACTACTTCATAAACTAAATGATGCAGTCCTTCTATACTTGTAGAGCCAATATACATTCCCGGCCTTTTTCGTACTGCTTCCAGTCCTTCAAGCACCTGTATATGTTCTGCTTCATAATTACTTCTGTCCTTAATATCCATCAATATCCCCCATTTTCTTCTGTAAACTTATCAACTCTATCTCCAAGTGTCTTAGATGAGATCATTGAAAGATAAATTGTCTCTCCTGTTAACACAAAAGAACGGGGATCTCCCCCGGAATAATCAACAATAAATCCTTCTTCATCAGAAATCTCCAAAAATTCCTCAGTTATCTCAGATGAAGTCGTACTCTCTAAATCACCAATTAATACTACTTCTTTTGATGGAATCATATAACCATCACCAAGATGTAAAAACATATGTCTAATTCACCCTCTTTTTTATTCTCCCCTTTTTAACCTGATAAACATTATAGGAGTTATTTTTAATTCCGGATAAATTTTCTCCATCTGTTGCTGTAATTATAGTCTGAATTTTATCAGCTATAATATTAATTAATGCTTTTCTTCTTAAACCATCTAATTCCGAAAAAACATCATCTAAAAGCAGAACTGGATATTCTCCGGTCTCTGACTTCATAAATTCCAGTTCTGCCAGTTTTAAGGCCAGAGCAGCAGTTCTCTGCTGTCCCTGTGAGCCATATTTTCGCAGGTCCATTTCATTTACCTTTAAACTAATATCATCTCTATGAGGACCAATTACTGTATAACCACGAGATATTTCCTGATCACGTTTTGCAATCAGGCTGTCTATAAAAAGTTCTCTTAATTCTGCTTCTCCCAGTTTTTTAGAAAAATTATTTAAAGAAATATCATATTCCAGTTCTAAATTTTCTTTTCCCTCAGTTATCTTCCGCTGGGAAAGTCGAGCCAGAATTTTTAATTTATCAATAACTTCAATTCTTTTTAAAATGATTTTAGATCCAACTGCAGCCAGCTGTTCATCCCAGACTGAAAGCATTTCTCTATCAGTCGATTTTCTATCTCTAATTGATTTTAATAAATTATTTCTTTGTTTTAAAATATGATCATATTTACTTAAAAGATGATTATAATAGCGGCTTACCTGAGAAATTTCAAGATCAATAAATTCTCTTCGGTGAGAAGGACCCTCTTTAACCAGTTTTAAATCCTCAGGAGAAAATAAAACTGCATTTAAATATCCCAACAGTTCTTTTACTTTATCCAGAGGATTATCATTAATTTCAACCTGACGTCCACCTTTATCTAAACGCATGGCTAACTTTATTTTACCTTCTCTGCGCCTTAAAAGCAACTGAACAAGTGCTTTTTCCTGATCCCAGCTAATCATCTCCGAAGTAATACTGCTGCGATGCGAATTAGCTGTGGCCATTAAATAAATTGACTCCAGAAAATTAGTCTTTCCCTGACCGTTGGCACCTAAAAATATATTTAAATTTGGATTTAAATCAATCATCAGCTCTTCAAAATTACGAAAATTTCGGCAGAGAACTCTTTCTAAATACATTAATTATCCCCGACTTACTTTATATTTTTTATCTTCAGCTGTTAATTTAACAATATCTCCAGCTTTTAAAGTTTTACCCCTCTTTAATTCTATTTCTCCATTGACCTCTACTTCTCCTGCCTGAATTAGGTGTTTAGCTTCTCCACCACTCATTACAATATTAGCCCATTTCAAAAATTGATCTAAATTTATTGTATCACTTTTTATTTTTACTTCTTCCATTAATTTATTACCTCCTAATTTACAAAAAGTGTACCCCGTTAATAACTATCCACATATCAACAGAGCAGTACACTTTATTATTTTATTACGATTGTGACCGAACTGGCATAATTAGATAAATAAACTTATCCCCATCTTTTTGAGAATTTACAACAAGAGGATTTAATGGTCCTATCATTTCTATATTTATTTCTTCAGAATCCAATACTTTTAAAACATCAATGAAATAACCAGCATCAATATTGATTTTTTGATCTGGACCTTCTAGATCAATCTTAACTTCTTCGTGGGCATAGCCTGAACTTCCCTCAGCTGAATTAATTTCCATTAAGCCATTAGCTGCCTCAAGAGTAATAATATTTGCATCAAGTTTAGCAATTAATGATGCTCTTTTAACAGCTCCATGAAGTTGTGAGAGATCTGCCGAGAAATTACTATTTGACTCATCTGGAATAACCAGTTCATAATTTGGAAATTTTCCTTCTATTAAACGAGAAATAACTTCTATTCCAGCAAAAGTAAAACGGGCATAATTACTGTCAACTTCAACCTCAACGCTGCCTTCATCTTCCAGTAAATTATTTAATTCCTGAAGAGTAGTACCGGGAATAATAACAGCTATTTTTTCATTAACTGAAGTCTTAAGCGGTGCTTCAATAAATGATAAACGATATGTATTTGTAGAAACCATTTTAACCTTTTCAGATTCTACTTCAAATAAAGCTCCGGTTAAAGCAGGCTGAGTTTCATCTTTTGAAGTAGAAATTCTTACTTTTTTTATCATTTCCTTAAATTTATTAGCTGGTAATTCGAATTTTGCACTTTCCTCTACCTGGGGTAAATTAGGGAATTCATCTGGATCATAACCATTTATTTTAAATAAGGAATTGATACATTTAATCTGCAGCTGCCATTTATCCTGATTCAATTCTAAGTATACATCTTCATTTGGAAGTTCACGAATGATATTTAAAAATTGAGTTGCAGGTAATACAATAGCTCCATCACTTTCTGCTTTAACAGTTAAGTCGTATTTAATTCCAAGTTCCAGATCTGTTGACTTTAAAGTTAATTTATTATTTTTTAGTTTTAAAAAAATACCGGTCAAAATAGGTAAAGTTTGATTTTTAGCTACAGCTCTTCTTACTATATTAAGAGCATTGTATAAATCTTTTTGATTGATTGAAAATTTCAAGGTGCATCCCTCCAGATAAAAAGTTATTAACAGAAATCAAAATATATAATAATGGTTAATTTATTAATAAAACTAGTAGTAATAGTAGTAGGGGCTGTGAATATGTGGATAAGCCCTGAATTACTATTGAGAGCCTAATTTTGCCTGTAGATAAAATGTGAGTTGATAGGATAAGAGTTATCCACATATTAACAACTTAAATTTATTAACATATTATCAACAACCCACTTAATAATTATCCACAGATTTTGTTAATAGATGAATAATAGCTTAATTTATATAAAAATTATAGAGAAAAAAATAATTATATTAAATTTTATCCATGTTTTATGGTATCAATTAGTCTTTCAATTTTATTACTAAAATCATTTTCATTTTCTATTTTCTCTTTAATTTTATTGTGAGCATGTATTACAGTTGTATGATCTCTCCCTCCAAACTCATCACCGATATGTGGAAGTGAAAAATCTGTTAATTCTCTACTTAAATACATTGCGATTTGTCGTGGGAAAGCTATATTTTGAGTTCTTTTTTTAGATTCCATATCTTCCATTTTTAAATTATAGTCATCAGTTATAATTTTTTTGATCCGTTCAATATTTACTTCAATTGATTCATTTTTCTTTTTATTAACCAGATCTTTTAAGGCTTCTCTTGCCAGATCAACATCGATTTCCCTGTCAACCAGCGAAGAATAAGCAATAACTTTAACCAGAGCTCCTTCTAATTCTCTAATATTGGATTGAATTTTATTAGCAATATAAATGACTACTTCATTGGGAATAGTCAGATTTTCAATATCAGCTTTTTTTCTTAAAATAGCGATTCTGGTTTCTAAATCAGGCTTCTGGATATCGGTAATTAAACCCCATTCAAAGCGGGAACGGAGCCTTTCTTCTAAAGTTGGAATTTCTTTTGGGGGACGATCACTTGATATAATTAACTGGCGATTTGATTCATGCAGAGTATTAAAGGTATGAAAAAACTCTTCCTGAGTTCGTTCTTTGCCGGCCAAAAACTGAATATCATCAACCAGTAGAATATCAATATTACGGTATTTATCTCTAAAATCAACAGTAGAGTCATCTTTAATAGAATTAATAAGTTCATTGGTAAAAGTTTCTGAAGAAACATAAACAACTTTATAGTCAGGGTTATTTTTAAGAATAAAATGAGCTATAGCCTGCATTAAATGAGTTTTACCAAGACCAACATCACCATAAATAAAAAGAGGATTATATGCCTTTGCTGGAGCTTCAGCAACAGCAAGAGAGGCTGCATGAGCAAAGCGATTACTGTTACCAACAACAAAAGTATCAAAAGTATATTTAGGATTAAAGCCATTTTGCTTTAATTCTGATTCTACATTATCTTCTTCAATATTTTCTTTAACTACTTCAACTTCCTGCGATTCATTTTTATTATTATTATCATTCTTTTTTCTGTTTTCTTTAAACTTTTTAACTTCCTCAGGAGTCAAAAGTATTAAACTCCATTTATTGCCTGTCAAATTTTCTAAAATTTCTTCAATTAAATCAGTATACTGACTTTCTATCCATTCCTGAATAAAATTATTGGGTACCTGAAGTACCAGTTGATTTTCTTCGGTGGTCATTACTGCTTTAGTTTCTGAAAACCAGGTATTAAAACTGGGATTTGTAATTTTTTCTTTTATATTTTCTAAAGTTTTTTTCCAGATGTGATCTAGTTCTTTTTGCGAGAAAGACATAAAATACCTCCTGTAATTCTAAAAAAATTGTACTTAAGTTAAAGTTATCCCCAATCACAGGGGATAAATAAGGGTTTATCCACAAAATTGTGGACAAGATTAGATGTTATCCACAGAATAATGAAATTAAACTTTACTGTTAAAGCAGTAAAATCACTTTTTAAATCAAAAAATTAAATAAAAATTTGTTAATAAAAAGAGAAAAGATATCCACAAAGAATGATTGTTATTAACAGTTTGTGGATAAATAATTAAGAAATTGTGGATAACTTGCTGTATTTGACTAGAATTTATAGTTTTGTTGATTATTTTATAAACAGATTGTTAATATCATCTTAACTATTAGCTCAGGAATTAATAAAATATAATCCTAAATAACCATATTAATAATAACAGATTATCAACAAATTATCAACAAACCCTTGAAAAATTTATCTTGTGGATAAACCTAAAACTTCTTGACTCTACTGCCTAAATAGCATATAATTTTAAATGTATGAATAAAAAATTGTCTTAGTTGTGGATTATTTTAGCTGGAGGTTATTTGGTGGAGAGTCTTAAAAAAAATAAGGAGTTTAAAAAAGTATATGAAAATGGAAAATCATATGCAACCAGAAATTTGGTAATTTACTGCTTAAATTACAAAAAAGGTAAAAAAAACCGCTATGGTTTGTCAGTTAGCAAAAAGATTGGAAATGCTGTTGTTAGAAATAAGTTAAAAAGAAGATTAAGAGAAATTATAAGAGAGTATGAAAAAGAAAAAGAATTTAAAGGTTATGATATAATTTTTATTGCCCGTAAACCAGTTGTTAATCTTGACTATCAAAGTTTAAAAAAAGATGTAAAAAAATTATATAAGAAGATGAATTTAATTTAAATTACATAAAAGTTTAAGAATAATTGATTTTATTTATCTAAATTTACATAATTATTATGATAATGATTATGAAACTGGTTAAATAAGGTGATAAAATGAAAAAATTATTTTTGTTTTTAATTAAAATCTATCAAAAGATTATTTCACCCTGGACGCCAAAAAGCTGTAGGTTTCGTCCTACCTGTTCCGAATATACGCGACAGGCTGTAAAAAAATACGGAGCCTTAAAAGGTGGTTGGATGGGATTTAAGCGAATTTTGCGCTGTCATCCTTTCAATCCTGGGGGATATGATCCGGTAGAATAGGAGGAATTTATTAAATGTTTGATTGGTTAATTAATGGAATGGCATATGCTCTAGATTTTATTTACAATATTGTCGGTAATTATGGGGTTGCAATTATAATTTTCACTCTGTTAATCAAGCTGGTACTATATCCTTTAACAGCTAAACAGACGCGTTCAATGAGAGAGATGCAGGAAATACAGCCTGAAATGCAAAAAATTCAGGAAGAATATAAAGAGGATAAAGAAAAGCAGCAGGAAGAAATGATGAAACTTTATCAGGAACACGGAGTTAATCCAGCTGCTGGCTGTCTGCCAATGATCGTTCAGATGGCTATTTTAATACCTTTATATAGGACAATTTTTGCTCTTGGAGATAAGATGGCAAATGAGGCTTTTTTATGGATAGGAACTATTACCAATGGGTCACTGGCTGAGCCAGACATTGCAATTGTTCTTTTAAATGCACTTGTTATGTTAGGTCAGACTTATATGACTCAAAAGATTTCTGGTGGAGAAGGCAAAAGCAATAAAATGATGTATTTGATGCCTCTCTTTATAGTATTTATTGGTTTCTCATTACCTGCTGGTGTCCTGTTATACTGGTTTACATCAACCCTATTTACTGTAGGTCAGCAGTATTTCCTATCTAAAGAACCTAGCAGAATCAAGGGGGATGCAGAATAAAAATGAAAAGCATAAAAGTAGAAGCTAAAAATGTCGAAAAAGCTGTAGAAAAAGCTCTAACTGAACTTGGAATTGCAAGAGAAAATGCTGAGATTAATGTTATAGATGAAGGAAGTAAAGGTTTATTGGGATTAATCGGAAATAAAGATGCTGTAGTTGAGGTAAAAGAAATTTTTGATCCTGTAAAAAAAGGTAAGGAGTTTTTAAAAAAACTCTTAGATAAGGCCAATATAAATGTTGATGTTGAAATTATGGGAGAAAAAAGTGATGATGAGCAGGTTGTTTACAACTTAACAGGGGAAAAAGAACTCGGTCTGGTTATTGGTCATCGAGGAGAAACTCTTGATGCAATGCAGTATTTGACTTCTATCTATATTAATAAAGAGCTGGAAGAATATTTTAGAGTTCTACTTGATGCTGAAGGTTATCGTGATCGCCGTCAGGAAACTTTGGAGAGATTGGCAGAGAGACTGGCTGCTAAAGCAGAAAGGAAACAGAGAAAAGTTGTTTTAGAGCCAATGCCACCACATGAAAGAAGAATTATTCATATTAAACTTAAAGAAAATAAAAATGTTAAATCATACAGTGAGGGGAAAGAGCCCTACCGTAAAGTTATGATAGAACCATTAGATAAGTAAAATTATCTAATATAAATAGTGAGCTGCATTATTTGGTGCAGCTATCAATAAAAAGAAAACAAAAGAAGCAAATGGCTTTTATCATTAACCCAGCAGGGATTTTCCCTGCTGGGTTATCTTTTAGGAGGTGTTGAGATTGGATATATTAAAAGAAGATACTATTGCAGCAATTGCAACTCCATTTGGTACAGGTGGTACCGGTAAAATAAGAATAAGTGGGCCTCAGGCCTATCAAATTGGAGATAAAATATTTAGATCAGTTAAAAAAGGAAAAAAGCTGGCTGATCAGAAAACTTATACAGCTCATTATGGAAAAGTTGTGGAACCAGAATCTGAGAAAATGATTGATGAAGTTGTAGCAATTATGATGAGAAAACCCCATTCATTCACCGGAGAAAATGTTCTGGAATTTGACTGTCATGGGGGAATGACTCCTCTGAGAGCAGTGCTTGACTTAAGCTTAAAATATGGTGCCAGACTGGCTGAACCGGGGGAATTTTCTCAGAGAGCTTTTTTAAATGGCAGGATTGATCTGGCTCAGGCAGAAGCTATAATCGAAGTAATAAATTCTAAAACAGAAAAAAGTCTGGATCTGGCTGTTGATCAGTTAAACGGAAAACTTTCCGAAAAAGTTGATCAGATAAAAGAGGAAGCTGTAGAAACTCTGGCTCATCTGGAAGCCGCTATAGATTATCCAGAGGATGAAATAGAGGGCTTCTCACCATCTGAACTCGGAGCTAGATTTAATTATATTAAAGAAGAAATAGAAAAGTTATTAAAAAGCAGTAAACAGGGTAAAATTTACAAAGAAGGTTTAAAAACTGTAATTGTAGGAAAACCAAATGTAGGGAAATCAAGCCTTTTAAATTATTTTTTAGAGGAAAAAAGAGCAATTGTTACAGATATTCCGGGGACAACCAGGGATGTTATTGAAGAATTTGTTAATTTGCAGGGAATTCCTTTAAAAATTATTGATACAGCAGGAATTAGAGAAACAAGTGATGCTGTAGAAAAAATTGGAGTTGAAAGAACAAGAAAGTCAGCTGAAAAAGCAGATCTGGTACTTTTTATGCTTGATATAAATCAGGGTATTACAGCAGAAGATAGAGAAATTTATAAATTAATTAAAGATAAACCACTGATTGTAATTGTTAATAAGACTGATCTGCCGGCTGTGATTGAAAAAGAAAAGATAGAGAATGAATTTTCTGAGCACAGTGTACTCTGGATATCACTTTTGGAAGAAGAAGGTTTAAATGAATTAAAAGATGATATTTTAGCAGAAATTCTTGATGAGGAAATTGATCTAGACGCGGAAGCAGTAATTACTCAGAGCAGACATCGTGATGCTCTGGTTAAGGCAGAAGAAGCAATTGAAAGAGTAATTGTTTCACATGAAACAAATATGCCCTATGATTTTTTAACAATAGATTTAAAGGATTGTCTGGATGGGCTTGGAAAAATAACAGGAGAAACTGTTGCTGATGACATTTTAGATAGAATATTTAATGATTTTTGTCTTGGAAAATAAATCTTAAGAGGGAGAGATATAATGGATTTTCATAAATATCCAAAAGAATACGATGTAATAGTAATAGGAGCCGGCCATGCTGGCTGTGAAGCTTCTCTGGCACCTGCCAGAATGGGTTTAAAAACATTAACACTTACAGTTAGTCTTGATCATGTTGCATTTATGCCCTGTAATCCTTCTCTGGGGGGACCAGGTAAATCTCATATTGTGCGAGAAATTGATGCACTTGGTGGAGAAATGGCCAGAAATATGGATGAAACAATGATTCAAATTAGAATGCTTAACACAAGTAAGGGGCCGGCGGTTCACGGTCTGCGGGGACAATCAGATAAAGATGAGTATCACAAACGAATGAAACAGGTCCTGGAACAGGAAGATAATATAGATTTAAAACAGCAAATTGCAGAAGATATAATTGTCGAAGATGGAGAAGTTAAAGGTGTTGTAACTAAAACCGGTATATTTTTTCCGGGTAAAAAAGTTGTACTAACAACAGGAACCTTTTTAAAAGGAAGAATTATAATTGGTGAGGCTAAATTTAATGCTGGCCCTAATCAGCAGTATCCTGCAAATAAACTTTCGGGAAGTCTAAAAGAGCTGGGGATTAATTTAAGAAGATTTAAAACAGGGACTCCCCCCAGAGTAAGTAAAAAATCTATGGATTTCTCAAAGATGGAGCCTCAGCCCGGTGAGGAAGGATTAAGCTTTTCTTTTGAATCTGATCCTTTAACTGGAGAACAGGCAATGTGTTATTTAACCTATACTTCAGAAGAAACTCATAAAATTATCAGTGATAATAAAATGAGGACACCATTATTTAGTGGTGTAATTGATGGTGTAGGACCCCGTTACTGTCCGTCAATTGAGGATAAGGTGGTTCGATTTCCTGATAAAGGAAGGCACCAGTTGTTCATTGAACCGGAAGGCCTAGGAACAGATGAATACTATGTTTCCGGTCTTTCTACCAGCTTACCCTATGATGTTCAAATTGAGATGGCAAGAACAGTACCCGGCCTGGAAAATGTAGAAATTATGAGACCGGGTTATGCAATTGAATATGATTGTGTGGATCCGGAAGAATTAAAACTGGATCTGGAACTAAAAAAAGTAAAGGGACTCTATACAGCCGGACAGATTAACGGAAGTTCCGGTTATGAGGAGGCTGCTGGTCAGGGTTTGATTGCTGGAATCAATGCTGCTTTAAGTCTTCAGGATAAAGAACCATTAATTTTGAAAAGATCACAGGCCTATATTGGTGTTTTAATTGATGATTTAGTAACAAAAGGAACTCCGGAGCCATATCGAATTATGACTTCTAGAGCTGAATATAGACTGTTATTAAGACAGGATAATGCAGATCAACGTTTAACACCTCTTGGTAGAAAAATTGGTCTCGTAAGTGATCAGAGATATAATAACTATCAGGAGAAAATGGAAGGAGTAAAAAAAGCCTTAAATTATTTGCGAGCAGATGAAAATCAGGTTAATCCTACCAAAGAAGTAAGAGCCAGACTGGAAGAGTTAGGTAGTGGAAACTTAAGCAAACCGGTCAGCCTGGAAAAATTACTCCGTCGACCAGAAATTTCTTATCCGGATCTTGAATTTTTTGCTGATGACCTGCCGGAAATTAAGAAGGATGTTCAGGAACAGGTAGAGATTCAGGTCAAATATAAAGGCTATATTGAGCGCCAGCAGGCACAGGTTGAGCAGTTTAGGAAAATGGAAGAAAAGACAATACCTGAAGAATTAGATTATAATCAGCTTGATAACCTGCGTCTTGAAGCGAGAGAAAAGTTAAATAAGATTAGACCTCTTTCGATTGGTCAGGCGTCCCGAATTTCTGGTGTTTCTCCAGCTGATATTTCTGCTCTGATGATTTATTTAGAGCAGTATAATAGAACTAAAAAGGAGGAGCAGAGTGGAGAATAATAAAAATGAATTTATTAAGCAGTTAAAAGCAGGAATTGAAGCTTTAGATATTTCCTACAGCAGTGAACAGCTCGAACAGCTGTGGGAATATTATCTTTTCTTTATTAAAGAAAATAAAAAATATAATTTAAGTACAATAACTGAAGCAGATGCTGTTATTAAAAAACATTTTTTAGATTCACTGGTTGTTTTAAAGCAGCTTAATTTTGATGGTCGAAAAAGATGGCTTGATATAGGAACTGGAGCTGGTTTTCCGGGTATGGTTTTGAAACTATTTTTGCCAGGAGACAGTTTCTATTTACTTGACTCTTCAGCTAAGAAAGTTAATTTTTTAAACCAGTTAATCTATAAACTCGGCCTTAAGGGTATTGATGCCAGCCACGGCCGAGCTGAAGATCTGGCTCAAATTGATGAATGGAGAGCTTCTTATGATTATGTTTGTTCACGAGCTGTGGCTTCTTTAAATGTATTACTCGAATATGCAGTTCCTTTTTTAAAAGTGGGGGCTCTTGCCTATCTTTATAAAGGTCCTGAATATAAAGCAGAAATAAAGGAAGCTGAGACTGCTCTAAAAACATTAGGGGCTCAAATAAAAGAGGTTATAGAGCTTGATGTACCTGGACTGGAGGCAGAACGTTATTTAGTTATAGTTGAAAAAGTTTCTAAAACTCCAGTCAAATTTCCTCGCAGGGCTGGAATTCCGAAAAAACGCCCCTTATAAGTTATTTCCCGGGAAATAGTTTAGGAAATAACTTAACTCTGGCTTAAATTTTAAATATTAATAAAGGATATTTAAGTAATTTAGAGAAATATATTTTTATGTGGGGGTAATCATGAATGAAAATTCCTTTCTTTAATCAGGAAAATGAAAAAAACAGGGATCAGATTGTAGAAATAAAAACAAAAAAAATTAAAGTCAATCCATTTCAGCCCCGTCAGGAATTTAATCAGGCTGAGATTGAAGAACTTGCCAGTTCGATTAAAAATTTTGGTTTAATCCAGGCAATTACAGTCCGAAAAAAAGAGGATGGTTATGAACTAATTGCCGGAGAAAGAAGGCTCAGGGCTGCCAGATTTCTAAATAGGGAAATGATTCCGGCAGTAATAAAAGATTTTAATGATCAACAAATGGCAGAAATAGCCTTAATTGAAAATTTACAGCGCAAAGATTTGAATTTTTTAGAAGAAGCACATGCTTATCAAAGACTTATAGATCAATTTAATTTAACACAGAAAGAACTGGCGGCAAGAGTTTCAAAAAGTCAGTCAACAATTGCAAATAAACTTCGCTTATTAAATTTACCTTCTCAAATCAGAGAAAAAATTCTGACAGCTGATTTAAGTGAGCGTCATGGCAGGGCACTTTTGCAATTAGACTCTGCTTCAGAACAGCTAGCAGTGGTTGAAGAAATAAGCAGTAAAGGTTTGAACGTAAGAGAGGCTGAAAAACTTATTAAAAAAAGAAAGCAGCCAAAAAAGGCAAAAAAGAAGATCAAACATATTTCTGATGATCTGAGACTTTTTGCAAATTCTCTGGAAAAAAGAATTAAAGAAATTAAAGATTCCGGTATCACGGTGGATTATGAGCGTAATGATGAACAGGATAGTATAGAATATTATATTAAACTATCTAATAAAAAGTGAAATATTAAATGATATTCACAAAGAGGTGAAATGATGGCTAAAAAAATTGCAATTGTCAACCAGAAAGGTGGGGTCGGCAAGAGTACAACAGCAGTTAATTTGAGTGCTGGCCTGGCAGAAAAAAGCAATAAAGTTTTATTGATTGATATTGACCCTCAGGGAAATGCAAGCAGTGGCCTGGGAATCGAAAAGTCGGAGGTAGAATATACAATCTATGACCTATTGATCGAGTCTGAGCCACCTGCAAAAGCAATTTTGCAGAGCGAGAGTCAGAATCTGGATATTATTCCTGCTAATATTGAGCTGGCAGGGGCTGAAATAGAGCTTGTGTCTATCATGTCCAGAGAAAGCAGACTTAAAAAATCATTAAAAAACCTTGATCAGGATTATGATTATATTATTATTGACTGTCCTCCATCTCTGGGATTATTAACATTGAATGCTCTAACAGCTGCAGATAGTGTAATGGTTCCTATTCAGTGTGAATATTATGCGCTAGAGGGTTTGGGCCAACTGATGAACACGATTGAACTTGTTCGCAAAAACTTAAACTCTGATTTAAGAATTGAAGGAGTTTTGATGACAATGTATGATGCAAGGACCAATCTTTCGGAGCAGGTAATAGATGAGGTTAAAGATTATTTTTCTAAACTGGTTTTTGAGACGATAATTCCTCGTAATGTTCGTTTAAGTGAAGCACCAAGTTTTGGAAAACCAATTTTAGACTACAGCTCCTCTTCAAAAGGGGCAGAAGCATACAGAAAATTAGCAGAGGAAGTGATCTCTCTTGAGTAAAAAAAGACTGGGTAAAGGTTTAAGTGCGCTCATAAATAATGAGGAGAATGTTGATCAAAGTAGAGTTGAAGAAATTTTTGTTGATCAAATTGAGGCCAACCCCTTTCAGCCGCGGAGTAATTTTGATGAAGATGCTTTGAAAGAACTGGCAAACTCAATTAGGGAAAAAGGAGTTATTCAGCCAATTACAGTACGCAAGATAAAAGCAGAAAAATATCAGATTGTAGCAGGAGAGAGGCGGTGGCGGGCCTCAAAGTTGGTTGGGTTAAATAAAATACCAGCGGTAATTAGAAATTTTGATGATCAGGAAATGCTTGAGATTGCGCTAATTGAAAACATACAGAGAGAGGATTTAAATCCGGTTGAAGAGGCAAAGGCTTATAAGGAAATGCTGGATAATTTTGATATAACTCAGGCAGATCTGGCAAAACAGGTCGGCAAAAGTCGTTCTAATGTTTCAAATATGGTAAGATTATTAAAGCTTGCTGATAAAGTTAAAAATCATCTTGAACGGGGAATAATAACAATTGGTCATGCCCGGGCTCTTTTATCTTTAGAAAAAGAATCGACCCAGGTTGCAGCCTGTGAAAACATAATAATTCAGGATTTAACAGTCCGGGAAACAGAAAATTATGTTGAAAAGCTTAAAAACCCTCTAAAAGATAAAGAAAAGAAAAAAGAAAGCAGTGAGCTTTCTCCAATCTGGCAGCAGGCAGCAGAGGAATTAGGGAAAAAATTAGGGACAAAGGTTAAAATTAAGCAGCGAAAGAAGAATAATTTATTGACTATTGAAATTGATAGTGTTGAAAAATTAAATAATCTGATGAAAAAAATCAAGTAGTGTTTCATGTGAAACAAATATATATAGAAGAGAGTAGATAGGTGATATAATGATAGGAACTATAGTTAATGTGGCGTCTGTACTGACTGGAAGTACTATTGGAGTGCTTTTTCGCGGCAAATTCCCCGAAAAAGTTCAAACCACTGTTATCCATGGGATTAGTCTGGCTGTAATTTTAATTGGAATGAAAATGGCTTTTAGTATTGAAAAGGATCCAGATATTTTGCTGGTTATTTTTAGTCTGGTGATTGGTGCTGTTATTGGAGAATTAATGGGGTTAGAAACAAGGTTAAATGAATTTGGTGAACATTTAAAAGAAAGATTTGGGGGAGAAGATGATCTTTTTGTACAGGGTTTTGTCCAGGCCAGTTTAATTTACTGTGTTGGGGCAATGGCAATTATGGGATCAATTCAGGATGGTCTTAATGGAGACCCCAGTATTTTATTTACAAAATCCCTGCTGGATGGGATAACTTCAATTGCTTTTGCTGCAAGCACAGGGATAGGAGTTGCTTTTTCAGTTATTCCGATACTAATTTATCAGGGAAGTATCACCTTAGCAGCGGGCTGGGCAGCTGTATATTTGACTGAAGACATGATCCGGATAATGACAGCCAGCGGAGGACTTTTAATTACAGCTATCGGTTTAAATATGCTGGGTGTTAGTAAGATTAAGACCGGAAACTTACTGCCGGCACTGCTGGTTGCTATTTTTCTAACAGCATTTGTGTTTTAATTTTGCAATATTTAAAAAAATAATATATAATTAATACATAGAATTAAATAAAACGGGTGAAGGCTGAATGAGAGACCATAGTGGCGCCGAAGGAGCAAGGGGAACCGAAACTCTCAGGCAAAAAGAATTCAGCTGGACGTAACTCTGGACATTTTTTGATAGTTTATGAACAGGGAGTCGGATTAGTTTCCGACTTCCTGTTTTTGCTTTTTAACTCATAAAAAGGGGGATAAATTAATGAAAAAAACTCCGCTCAATCAGATACATAAGGATATGGGAGCAAAGATGACTGATTTTGGTGGCTGGGAAATGCCAGTAGAATATGTTGGGATTATTGAAGAACATAAAGCTGTCAGAAAAAAATGTGGTCTTTTTGATGTCTCACATATGGGAGAGATTCTTGTTAGAGGTAAGAATGCATTTAAATCACTGCAGCATATTATAACAAATGATTTAAACAAACTTGAAAAGGGTAAAATATTATATACGCCTATCTGTAAAGAAGATGGAGGAATAATTGATGATCTACTGGTTTACTGTCTGCAGGAAGACCAGTATCTGCTGGTTGTAAATGCTTCTAATATTGAAAAGGACTTTAAATGGATAAATAAACACCTGCTGGAAGAAACAACTGCTGAAAATCTTTCGGAACAGTATGCAATGTTGGCTCTTCAGGGTCCGGATTCGAAAAAAATACTGACAGAATTAACAGATATCGACTTAAATAGTATTGATTACTATAGATTTAGGCAGGCTAAAGTTGCCGGGGTTAATATGATAGTCTCAAGAACCGGTTATACGGGAGAACTTGGTTATGAACTATATTTTGATCCTGAAGCAGCTGAAAAAATGTGGAAAGAGTTGATGGAAGCAGGATCGGATTATGGACTTCAAGCCTGTGGTCTTGGGGCCAGAGACACTCTTAGACTTGAAAAAATGTATGCTCTTTATGGTAATGATATAGATGAAAGCACCAACCCCTTTGAAGCCAGATTAAGCTGGACAGTTTCAATAAATAAAGAAGAGTTTATCGGTAAAAATAGATTGAGTGAGATTAAAAAAGACTGCTGTCAGCGGAAATTAACTCCATTTATAATTCAGGGTAGAGGTGTAGCCCGCCATGGTTATCCAGTCTATGTGGGTGAAGAAAAAATTGGAGAAGTAACCAGTGGAAGTTATTCACCAACTTTAGAAACAGGAATAGGTCTTGCTTATATAAATAATGATTATACAGAAGCTGGCAGTCAAATTGAAATTAAAGTAAGGCGCAGAAAAATTAAAGCTGAGGTAGTAAAAGGTCCTTTTGTTTAGGACTATAAATATAATAATTAAAGCAATTGGATTCTGTATTAAAAATCAAAAGGAGGAATAAAAATGAGTGTAAAAGACGATTTATATTATTCGGAGGACCATGAGTGGGTTAGAGAAGAAGAAGATTATCTGGTAATCGGAGTTACTGATTTTGCGCAGGAGGAACTGGGTGATATTGTTTTTGTAGAATTACCAGAAGTTGACGAAGAATTCGATAAAGATGATAGCTTTGGGGTTTTAGAGTCGGTTAAAGCTGTTTCTGACACTTTTATACCGGTTAGCGGCAGAGTAATAGAAGTTAACGAAGATTTACTTGATAATCCGGAACTTATTAACGATGACCCCTATGGTGAAGGATGGCTAATTAAAGTTGATCCGGCTGATGATTCCGAACTGGATGAACTTTTATCTGCTGAGGAGTATGCTGAATTCATAGAGGAGGAATAAGCATGGACTATATTTCCAATACAGCAGCAGAAAAAAACAAAATGCTGAAGGAGATTGGAATAAAAGAAGTTAAAGATCTTTTTCAGATGATACCAGAAGCAGTAGCAGCAGATGATGAATTAAAAATCAAAGCAGGAATTTCTGAGATGGAATTAATGAGAAAGGCTCAGGCACAGGCAGCTAAGAACAAAAGCCTTGATCAACAGATATCTTTTTTGGGGGCAGGAGCCTATGATCACTATGTTCCCGGAATAATTGATGCATTAATTTCTCGTTCGGAGTTTTATACAGCCTATACACCTTATCAGGCAGAGTTGAGTCAGGGGACTCTGGAAGCCATTTATGAATATCAGAGCATGATCTGTGATCTAACAGGTATGGGAATTGCTAATGCATCAATGCTGGATGGAGGTTCAGCAGCAGCAGAAGCAGTTACTATGGCTGCCAGAATAACAAGAAAAGCACGGGTTATTTTACCGGATACAATAAATCCTGCCTACAGAGAAGTTATAAAAACTTATGGTTCAGGGGTAGATCTTGATTTTATTGATTTAGAAAGTGAAAATCAAATTATTAATCCCGCTTTAATTGAGGAAAAAATTGATAATCAAACAGCTGTAGTTGTGCTTCAGTATCCAAATTTTTATGGTTCTATCGAAAAAATGGAATCAATTTCAAAGATAGTAAAAAATAACAAAAAGACTTTATTGTTAATAATAGCTAATCCAATTTTACTTGGCTTATTAAAAGCTCCCGCCGATTTTGGAGCTGATATTGTAGTGGGAGAAGCTCAAAGTCTGGGCAGCGGTCTTAATTATGGGGGACCAAACCTTGGTTTTATGGCCTGTCGGGATGATAGGAAGATGTTAAGACAGCTTCCTGGTAGAATTGTTGGTAAAACTACTGATGTTGAAGGTAAAGAGGGTTTTGTTTTAACTTTACAGACCCGAGAGCAGCATATTCGCCGCGAAAAAGCAACTTCTAATATCTGTACTAATGAAGCTTTAAATGCTTTAATGGCTACAATTTATCTCTCAACAATGGGCAAAGAAGGTCTTAAAGAAGTAGGAGAACAGTCATATCATAAAGCACACTATTTAGCTGCTAAACTTGATCAGCTGGCTGGTTATCAGGTCTTAAATAAAGAGAATTTTTTTAATGAATTTGTTTTAAAATCTGAAAAAGACAGTACAGAATTAATTAATGAGCTAATGAAGGCTGATATAATTGCCGGTTATGACCTAAAAGAGCTTGGCAGTGAAGGAATTTTAGTCTGTGTTACTGAAAAAAGAACAAAAACAGAAATGGATAAATTAGTAGAAAAACTGGAGGTGCTTTAAGTGGAGGAAAAATTAATAAAAGATTACAGCAGTCCGGGACGAAAAGGATACTCTCTACCTCCGCTTGAGGTGGAAAAAAGCAATCTTGCCGAAAATTTAGCTGATTACTTAAGAGAAGATTTAGAGCTGCCGGAAGTAAGTGAGGTTGATGTGGTTAGACATTATACAGCTTTAAGTGAGATGAATTATGGTGTTGATTCGGGTATCTATCCCCTTGGATCCTGTACGATGAAATATAATCCCAAAAGAAATGAAAGAGTGGCCAGAACTTCAGGTTTAACAAATATTCATCCCTACCAGCCTGTAGAACAGCTGCAGGGGTCTCTGGAGTTGTTGTACCAGTTAAAACTTGATCTGGCAGAAATTAGTGCTATGGATGAGATAACGTTGCAACCGGCATCAGGGGCTCATGGGGAATTCACATCGCTTTTAATAGTTAAAAAGTATTTTGCAGATCGTGAAGAAGAAAGGACTAAGGTGATTGTTCCTGATTCAGCTCACGGAACCAACCCGGCCAGTGCAGCAATGGCTGGTTTTGATGTGGTTGAAATTGCCTCAAATGAGAGGGGGATGGTTGATCTTGATGCGCTGGCAGAGGCTCTGGATGAAAAAACTGCAGCACTGATGCTGACCAATCCAAATACACTTGGTATTTTTGAAGAAGATATTTTAAAGATAACTGAGATGGTTCATGAAGTTGGTGGTCTGGTATATTATGATGGTGCAAACATGAATGCAATTATGGGTTATGCCAAGCCGGGACTGATGGACTTTGATTTAATGCATTTTAATCTTCACAAAACATTTTCAACTCCTCATGGAGGAGGAGGCCCTGGATCTGGACCTGTTGGTGTTAAGGACTTTTTAGCTCCTTATCTGCCGAAGCCTTTATTAAAAAAAGATGAAGAAAAATATTACTGGGATTATCAGCGCCCAAAATCAATTGGTAAGGTCCACAGTTTTTATGGGAATTATGGAGTTATGCTCCGAGCCTGGTCATATATTAAAACTGTAGGTGGCAGCGGCCTAAAAGAGACAACCGAAAATGCTGTTTTAAATGCTAATTATTTAAAGGCAAAGCTAAAAAATGATTTTGAGCTTCCATATGCTGAAGATAGCTTGCATGAGTTTGTTCTATCTGGCAGCCGTCAGAAAGAAGAAGGAGCTTCGACTTTAAATATAGCGAAAAGATTACTGGATTATGATCAGTATGCTCCTACTATCTATTTCCCACTTGTAGTAAAGGAAGCAATGATGATAGAGCCAACAGAGACTGAAAACATAGGCACTCTAGATCATTTTGTAGAGACAATGCTAACTATTTCCCGGGAAATAAAAGAGAATCCTGAAATAGTAAAAAATGCACCGCATTCCACCATTGTTAGAAAACTAAATGAAACAGAAGCTGCTAGAAATCCTGATTTACACTGGTAATAAATGTAAGAATAAAATATCCTCAGGATATCTTTAATACATTAAGGTAATATTATGTTGATATCGGAAATTATGAAACTAAAAATTTTATCCCCAAAAAATATTAGGTATAATTTCCTGGACATAAAAAAAGATATTTAAAAATGGCCCTGTTGAGGGCCATTTTTGCAGTTTTAGGTATCTATATGATATAATATTAAATTGAAGTTAATTAAAAGTGGGGGTAAAAATGAGAGAAGAAATTTATAAAAATCAGCTGGAAGAAGAAAATAAAAAACTTTACCAGGAATGTGTTGAACTAATGGAAAAGGGGAGACGAAAAAAAGCTGAAAATCTGCTTGATCAGTTTTTAGAAGAAAAACCCGGTTTTGTGCCTGCTCTTAATAAAAAGGCCGTTATTCATATTTATAAAAAAGATTTTAATCAGGCTCAATCACTGCTCAATAGAATACTGCAGCAGGATCCAGACTTTGCTCCTGCTCTTACCAATCTGGGAAGTATAGCTAGAGAATTGGGTAATTCAAAGAGAGCCAAAGAACTTTATCAGAAAGCGATTAAAGTAGATGAGGATTATGGACCTGCCTATAATAATTTAGGTGTAATTTATCGTGAAGAAGGGAATTATTCGGAATCTATTAAATATCTAAAAAAGGCAAGAAAAAGAGGAAGTTTCAGCTATCATTTAAATGCCGATAAGCCTTTTTATAAGGATCCAGGCTGTCTTTTTGTTATCTTTTTAGTAATCACTTTAATTACTATTCTTTATTTTCTTTTAACATAGGTTTAAAAATATAATTAATTATATTTTTAGTAAATATTACTGCTGGTTAAGTCTATTATAGGAAGGGGTCTTTAAATGCCGGAAAATTATTCAGTAGGTGATAGGGTAGAATTTAAAAAAACACATCCCTGTGGGGGTAAAACCTGGGAAATTATAAGGGTTGGCATGGATTTTAAAGCCAAATGTGAGACCTGTGAGAGAGTAATTATGTTACCAAGAAATAAATTTGAAAAAAGCGTTAAGAAAAAACTTTAATTATTGAGGAAGGAAGATTTTTAAATGAAAATAGGAATCGTTGGACTGCCGAATGTAGGCAAATCGACTCTTTTTAATGCTCTGACAGAAGCTGGAGCTGATGCAGCAAATTATCCTTTCTGCACAATCGATCCTAATGTTGGTGTTGTACCTGTACCGGATGAGCGGCTCGATTGGCTGGCAGAAAAATATCAGCCTGAAAAGAAAACTCCAACAGTGATTGAATTCGTTGATATAGCAGGACTTGTGGAAGGGGCGAGTCGCGGAGAAGGTCTGGGCAATAAATTTTTAGCTCATATCAGAGAAGTAGATGCTATTGCTCAGGTGGTACGTTGTTTTGATGATGAAAATATAACCCATGTTGATGGTAAAATTTCTCCGGATAGAGATATAGATATTATTAATACAGAATTAATGATGGCTGATCTAACTCAAGTAGAAAAAAGACTGGAAAAATCTAAAAAACAGGCTAAAAGTGGAGATAAAATATATCTCAGGGAAGTTGAATCACTGGAGAAAATTTCAGCTGCTCTGGAAGAAGGAAAAAATATTCGTCAGCTTGATCTTTCAGAAACTGGAGAGAGACTGGTTAAAGAATTGCAGTTATTAAGTGCTAAACCTATTATTTATCTGGCTAATGTTAATGAAGAAGATATTAATACCGGTCAGAATGAATTAGTCAAAGATGTAAAAGAACACGCTGAGCGTGATGGTGCCAAGGTGGTTGAAATTAGCGCTAAAATTGAGGCTGATATTGCAGAACTTGATGAAGACGAAAAAGATATGTTTTTAGAAGAATTAGGACTTAATGATTCCGGGCTGGATCGAGTAATTAAAGCCGGATATGAATTATTAAACCTGCTTACTTTTTTAACTGCAGGAGAAAAAGAATGCAGAGCCTGGACAGTAGAAAAAGGTTCGACAGCACCTCAGGCAGCAGGTCGGATTCACAGTGATATGGAAAAAGGTTTTATCAGAGCTGAAATTGTAAGTTTTGAAGATTTAAAACGAGTGGGATCAATGGCTGAGGCAAGAGAAGAAGGATTGCTGCGCCTTGAAGGTAAGGATTATATAATGCAGGATGGAGATATCTGCCACTTTAGGTTTAATGTCTGATCTTATCAACAGTATAATTTGTTACAATCTCCGCTAACACTTTTTTGATGAATTAAAGGCTGATTTTTCTAATGTAGCTGTGGAGTTTGAGTGTATTTTGAAAAATCTATACGCATTTAATTCCCAAAAAAGTTACTTCGATTGAATTCACAAATTATACTGTTGATAATCTCTCTAATATAAAGTTTAAAAATCTACTTCGATTGAATTCATAAAATAAAGAGGTGATAATCTCTCTATAGTGTATTAAAAAAAGTTACTCCGATTGAGTTCACAAATTATATTATTGATAATCTCTTTGTATATTCTGATTAAAGTAGTGAATTAGAAAAGTAATAATTTTTTTATATTATCAAAAGCTGATTTTTCTAAAAGGGCAAGAAAGTTAAGAGGCAATTATTATGTTAAAAAAAATTGATCAAAAAATATTTTATATATTATATAATTTTACTGTCAGTCATGAGTTTATTCTAGAGCTGGCAGTTTTTATTACAAAATTTTCTTCTAAGTTTTTTTCCGTGATCTATTTTGCGGTTGGTGGTTGGCTCATTTATAACAAAGATGCCAGACTCAAAGCTTTTATACTGATTCCGGCTGCTGTATATCTGATAGTTAAAGTTATTCCAACTTTATATAATCGCCAGCGTCCTTTTGCAGAGTTTAAGTTAAAAAGCCTCGTTGAGCAGAGAGAGGACCACTCTTTTCCCAGTACCCACACAGCAAGTTCATTGATTATTTCGCTTGCTGTTTTAAATATTAGCTTAGAGCTGGGCATTTTAATGACTATAATGGCGGTGATAACTGCTCTGACAAGAATTATGGTGGGAGTACATTATCCTTCGGATATTATTGGGTCTATAATAATTGTCCTTACTGTAAAAATAATAGAAATTAAATATTTATTTTAACTTAATAGTGAATTAAAAAGTTGGTGAAACAGCGATTATCTTGGAGAATTTTTTCGACATAAAGAGACATAATTCGGGTGGTACACGGTACCTGTACATTTTATTTGCATTTTAAGTTAAGAGGTGTTATAATTTAGATTGGTTAAAAACCCACGCTCTGCTAGCAGCAGGGCCATTAGTCCGTGTGGAGGAGGTGAATGTAAATGGAAACTAGAAAAAGAGATTACGAAACAACTTTTGTATTAAAACCTGATCTTGAAGATGAAGAAAAGCAAAATATTCTTCAGCGTGTCAAAGATGCAATCTCAGATCACGAGGGAGAAGTAACCGAGGTTGATGCCTGGGGTAAAAAACAGTTAGCATATGAAATTAAGGATTACCGTTCTGGTGATTATACAATCTTAGAATTCAATGCCAAAACTACTGTAGTTAATGAGTTAGAGAGAATCTTTAAGATTATGGATGGTGTACTTCGTTATTTAGTAGTTAGAAATGATGCATAATATAAATTTAGGTGGTGAATAATCTTGTTAAACAGAATTGTTTTAATCGGCCGCCTGACACGAGATCCAGAACTTCGCTATACCAGTAATGGAACTCCAGTTTGCAACTTTACCCTGGCTGTTGAGAGAAATTATACCAACCGTAATGGTGATCGCGATGTTGATTTTATTAATATTGTGACCTGGCGGGGTCTGGCGGAAAATTGTGCCCGTCATCTCGGTAAAGGTAGACTGGTTGGAGTAGATGGATCCTTACAAATACGTAAAAGTGAAAATAACAATAGAACTTATATAAATCCTGAAGTGAATGCTGATAATGTGCGTTTTCTAGATTTCGGTAACAATAACGGTAGCCGAAATAATAATCAGGGACAGTATCAGAATAATCAGAGTAACAAGCAGCAGAACAATAATCAGGCTCAGCAGAATAATAATAATCAGCAGCAGAGTCAGGATGATTTTGATGCTCAATTTGATGATAATTTTGATGCTGATGATTTTGATGTACCATTTTAAAAAGGAGGTAAATCTTAATGCCTAGAGGTAGAAATAAATCTTGCCATTTTTGTGCAAATGAAGATAAAAAAATTGATTATAAAGACTTAAGAACTTTAAATAGATATCTTACAGACCGCGGTAAAATTATGCCACGTCGTGTAACAGGAAATTGTTCCAAACATCAAAAATTAATTACACAGGCAGTTAAAAGAGCTAGATCAGTTGCTCTGCTGCCATATGTAAAAGAATAAGTATTTTATGAAGGAGGCAAAATCTATGATGGCGCCTCCTTTCTTTAATAATAGATGTTAATTTCTGCCGGCAGATGAGGTGATAAATTAGATGGATATTAGAAACTATAAAGATAGTATTAGAACCCTGGCCTACATAATTTTATTAACTGCAATTAATTATTTTATCCCATTTTTATCAATGGCAGTTATGATACTCTGGCCGGTGCCAATAGTGTATCTTGTTCAGAAAAAAGAAAGTAATGGGGTAATTACTGTAATTATAATTGCTGCTTTATTTAATGGGGTTTTATTTGGAACTTTTATGGGCCTGATGACTGTAATTGGTTTTGGACTGGTCGGTTTTGTAATTGGAAATGTAATAAAAGAAGGTCTCTCACCTTTAAAAACTCTAATCACAGCAGTAATTACAGTAGTGATATCCCAGGCTTTAATATTTTATGTATCATCAGGAATGCTTAATTTAAATTATCAGACATTACTGCAGCAGATTATAGATAGCTTAAGCAGCGAATTTGATCAGCAGTCAGTAGAACAGCTGATTACTGCTCAAATAAGTTTGATCAGAATGATTTTCCCTGCGCTGCTTGCTGTTTCAGCAACAGTAACCGGTATTTTAAATTACTATGTTTCAGCCTGGTATTTAAGAAGAAGGGGTTTAAATATAGAATTATATAAAGCAGTTAGTAAATGGTATTTTCCCCGCTGGATTGTTTCAGTTTTGATAGTTATCTCTCTTTTAATGACTTCCAATCCGATATTTTTAAATATAAATATTTTTATGTTTTTCCTGGCTTTTTTGCAGGGTTTTTCGGTTTTAATGTATTATTTATCTACAAAGAGCAGTTCTTTTTTGTTAAAATCATTTTTTATATTTTTAATCTTTATTTTTCCACCGGTTCCGATTATTTTAGTATTACTTGGAATGATCGATATGTGGTTTAATTTTAGAAAGCAGAATAATCAACCCGGTTAAAATGACTAAGGAGGTAAAAGATTATGAAAGTAGTATTAACAGAAGATGTTAAAAAGTTAGGTTCTAAAGGTGATGTTGTAGAAGCTGCTGATGGTTATGCCCGCAATTATTTAATGCCTCGCGGTCTGGCTGTGGAAGCAACTCAGCAGAAAATTAAAGAACTAAAAGAAAAAGAAGCAAAGAAAAATCGACTGGAATCAGAAAAAAGAGATGATGCTAAAAAATTAAAGTCTAAGTTAGAATCAGAAAAATTTGTAATCAAGGTTAAGGCTGGCGAAAATGGTAGATTATTTGGTTCTGTCAATACAAAAGATATTGCTGAAGCAGCTGCCGATAAGGGTTATGATATTGATAAGCGTAAGCTGGAACTTGATGATTCTATTAAATCTCTGGGAATGCATACTGTGGCAGTGAAATTGTATGATGATATTACAGCTAATTTAAAGATTAATGTAAAAGAAAAATAAAAGTATAAAAATACCTCCAGGTAGATAGTCTATTTTAGTTAGGCTGTCTACTCTGGAAGTATCAGATCAGCTAAAAAGTCTGGAGTTTAATTTAGAACGGAGTTTAATTTAGAACAAGGAATATTCAAATTTTTGTGATTTATGTCTTTTTTTATTTAAATTAAATATTAAGCAGGATTTTTTAGTTTAATCAAGAATAAAAGAAATAAGAGAAAAAGATTTTTTTACAGTTCTTGAAAACGCTTTCAAATTATTAAATAATCAAATAAAAGGAGTGATCTTAATGAAACTATCTTTTCGCTGGTATGGTGACGATGATCCTGTAACTTTAGAAAAAATTAGACAGATACCTGGAATGGTAGGAATTGTTACAGCTATTTATGATATCCCGGCAGGAGAAGCCTGGCCTTATGAGAAAATCAAAGAGTTGAAAGATAAGGTTGAGGCAGCTGGTCTCGAAATTTCGGCGATCGAAAGTGTGCCGGTTCCAGAGGCAATTAAAATGGGGGTTGAACCCCGGGACCGCTACATTGAAAATTACAAAGAGACTTTAAGAAACCTATCTAAGGCAGGAATTGAAGTTGTAACATATAACTTTATGCCTGTTTTTGACTGGACCCGCTCAGAACTTGATTATGAGCTTGAGGATGGTTCAGAAGCTTTAATCTACAAAAAAGAAGAAGTAGATAAAATGGATCCTGTTGGAGGAGAGCTTGATTTACCCGGCTGGGATACCAGTTATGACAAAGATGAATTGAATGATTTAATGACTGCTTATCAGGAAATTGATGAGGATAAGCTCTGGGATAATTTAGAATATTTCTTAAAAGAAATTATTCCTGTAGCCGAAGAAGAGAATATCAAAATGGCAATCCATCCTGATGATCCACCATGGTCTATTTTTGGTCTGCCAAGAGTTATTGTAGGCAAAGAAAATCTGCATAAATTTTTAAATTTAGTTGACTCACCAGCAAATGGTCTTGCACTCTGTTCTGGTTCCCTGGGAGTTAATCCAGAAAATGATGTGCCTGCAATTATTAGAGAATTTGGGGATAGGATTCATTTTGCTCATGTGAGAAATATAAAAATCACAGGTGAAGATAGTTTTGAAGAAGCTGCTCACTTAAGTGAGAAGGGATCACTTGATATGTATGAGATTATGAAGGCCTATCATGATGTAGGTTTTGAAGGACCTCTTCGCCCTGATCATGGAAGGATGATCTGGGGTGAGACTGGTAAACCAGGTTATGGTCTATATGATCGTGCTCTAGGAGCAACTTATCTTAATGGTCTCTGGGAAGCAATTAATAAATGTAGTAAATAAAAAGGGAAGGAGAGCGATATGTTAAAACTAAAAAAAGAAGAATTAAAAGATAAAGCACAGTGGACTGAAGCCGGAATAAATCCGCCAGAATTTGACTATCAGAACTTAGTTGATAAAACAAAAGCAAATCCTGAATGGGTACACTTTGGTGCAGGTAATATTTTTAGAGCTTTTATAGCTCGCCTGCAGCAGGAACTCTTAAATGAAGGAGAAGTGGAAACAGGAATCATTGCTGCCGAAGGTTTTGACTATGAGATTATAGACAAAATATATAAACCAGCTGATAACTTAAGTCTGGTAGTTAAGATGTCAGCTGGTGGTAATCTGGATAAAACACTGCTGGCCAGTATTGCTGAAGGATTAAAAGCTGACTCTCAGTTCGAAAAAGATTGGGAAGAATTAAAAGAAATCTTTAAAAATCCGAGTCTAAAGATGGCCAGTTTTACAGTAACAGAAAAAGGATACAGTTTAGATAATATGGAAGGTGAATTCTTCCCCTTTGTTTTAGAAGATTTTAAAGCTGGACCTGAAGCTGACTTAAATCATCTGATGGCTAAAGTAACAGCTTTAGCTTATGAACGCTACAAAGCAGGAGCCTATCCTTTCTCCTTTGCCAGCATGGATAACTGTTCTCATAATGGCCAGAAATTAAAAGATGCAGTTTTAACTGTAGCCGAAAAATGGTCTGAAAATGAGCTGGTAGAAAAAGGATTTCTGGATTATTTAAATGATGAGTCTAAAGTCGGTTTCCCCTGGTCAATGATTGATAAAATCACTCCAGGACCGGCTCCGGAAGTTCAAAAGAAACTAAAAGAACTGGGCTTTGAAAATACAGAGATAGTAAAAACAGATAAAAACACAGAAATTGCAGCTTTCGTTAATGCTGAAGCACCTGAGTATTTAGTTATCGAAGACAGTTTTCCCAATGGGAAAATACCCTTAGATAAAGCAGGAGCAATTTATACAGATCGAGAAACTGTAAATCAGGTAGAAACTATGAAAGTAACAACCTGCTTAAATCCACTCCATACAGCAATGGCAGTTTATGGCTGTCTTTTAGGACATAGCTCAATAGCAGAAGAGATGGAAGATCAGGAAATAAGAGCTTTAGTAGAACAGATTGGCTATCAGGAAGGGCTGCCGGTTGTTGTAGATCCAGGAGTACTTGATCCTAAAGAATTTATTGATGAGGTGGTAAAAGAAAGACTGGTTAATCCCTATATTCCAGATACACCACAGAGAATAGCCAAAGACACCTCACAGAAGGTGGCGATTCGCTTTGGGGAAACAATTAAATCTTACCGTGAGGCTGAAGACCTTGATCCAGCAGACTTAGTAGTAGTACCTCTGGCTATAGCAGGCTGGCTGAGATATCTTCTGGCAGTAGATGATCAGGGTAATGAGATGCCCTTAAGTTCGGATCCAATGCTGGCTGAGCTTACACCTCAGTTAGAGGGAATAGAAATAGGTAATCCGGATACGGTTGGAGATAAGTTAGAAAATATCTTAAGTAACGAAAAGCTGATGGGACTTGATTTATACCAGGTAGGCCTGGGAGAAAAGATAGAAGGCTACTTTAAAGAAATGATAGCAGGAGAAGGAGCAGTTAGAAAAACTCTAAATAAGTATCTTCTCTAGTCAGAATAGCTAAATCTAATACGATAATTGAGGAGTCTGATTAATTAATCAGGCTCCTTTTTAAATATTAATTTCTTAATTTGCTTCAATTATCAGGGTTAGTATGTTATATTAGTTTTAAACTGAAAAACTAAAAATTACAGAAGGTGATTGAGATTGGTTGAAAATAATATCCTGGAGATTAAAAACTTAAATTATCGTAAAGACGAATATGACTATTTAAAGGATTTTAAAATGGAAGTTGAAAATAAAAGTATTCATTCAGTTTTATTTCAGAATGAAGAGAGTAAAAACAAATTACTGGAATTTATAAGGGGAGAAAGCAAAACTGCTCAGGGACGTTTGATATTTAAGGGTAGAGAAATTGGACAAGAGAAACTGCAGAAACTTAAAAAAGAAACTATTTATTTTATTAATCGTTATTCTGCTCTCAATCCGGAAAAAGATCCCCTCGGAATTTTTAAATTTAATAAAAAAGGTGAAAAAGAAAATAGGTCGACAGTTTTTCCGGAAATGACAGTTGCTGAAAACATATTTTTTGGCAGAGAACCACTAAAGAAATTTTTGTTTTTTAAGTCAATTGATAATCAAAAAATGTTTGAGGAGACTCTAAAATTACTGGAGCTGCTGGATGTAGAAATTTATCCGAAACAGAAAATGTTAGAATTAAGCCCACTTAAAAAACAGCTGGTAGAACTCTTGAAAGCTTTATCCCTGGGAGCAGAGCTTATCATTATTGATCAGGCAGTGGTGGAATTGAATGCCAGAGACAAAGAGATATTTTTTAGTTTTATGCAGGAGTTAAAACAAAAAGATCTTACAATTATTTACTTTACTAAAGAAATAGAAGAAGTATTTAATACATCGGATACAGTGACTGTATTAAAAGACGGCAGGAATAATGGAACCCAAAAGGTTGCAAACTTAGAATATAATCAGCTGGCCCTGATGTTAATGGGTCGATAGACTTATAGAATTTTATTTTCAAAAAGAGGAGTTTGATTAATGACTGATTTTTATCCAGTTTTAGAACAATTATTATTAATGGGAGTTTTAATTGCACTTGGTTTTTATTTGAATCGTGCAGGGAAAATTAAACAGGCTGCAGAAAATGGAATAGCCGAACTCACAATAGATATAGCCTTTCCTGCTTTGATTTTTACGAATATAGTTAAAGATTTTGATTTTAGTATGCTGAGACAGTATTTAATTGTACCTATTTCAGCTTTAATAATTACTGTAATTTCAATTTTAATAATTTTTGTTATTACCCGCAGCCGGGGTTATTCTCGCAGAGAACAGGAAGAATTTGCCTTTGTCTCTGTCTTCAGCAATAATATTTTTGTAGGAGCACCAATTTGTCTGGCACTCTTTGGGGCTCAGGGACTAATTCTGGCGATTTTATACGATTTTGGAATGCAGTTGATTCTCTGGACTGTAGGTATCTGGCTTTTAAAAGATAGTGGTCAGAATGCAGAAAGTCATTTTTTAGCAAATATATTTTCACCTCCAATTGTAGGGCTTTTGCTTGGTCTGCTGGTAGTTTTTAGTGGTTTTAAAATGCCACAATCTGTAATAAATATAACTGATAGTATTGGAGCAATTACCGTTCCTCTGGCTATGATTTTTATTGGACTGCAGCTTGCTAAAAACACTTTTGCTGAAGTTATGGCAAATAAAAAGGTTTACCTGCTTTCATCACTCAGGCTTTTGCTTTTTCCAGCTTTAGTTTATCTGGGGTTGGGGATATTTCCGATTCAACCCTTATTAAGAAGTGTAATGACAATCCTGGCGGCAATGCCTGTTTTTGCCAGTTCTTCTGTAATAATGGAAAAGTACGGACATAAAAGTGATTTTGCCTCAGCTGCAATTTTTGCAACCATAGTTTTTATGGCATTTACTCTGCCCTTATTTATCTGGTTAACTGTTTAATTTGAAAGCATTTTCAAAAAAGAATATAATTAATACGAGGTGAAAGATAGTGGTTTCTATAAATGATGTAGCAGAAAAGGCAAATGTATCAATATCTACTGTATCGAGAGTGATTAATCAAAATGCTAATGTTTCACGTGAAAAGGAAGAAGCAGTTTTAAAGGCTGTTGATGAACTTGATTATATTCCAAATGGTTTGGCTCAGGGATTGGTAACTAAAAAAAGCAAATCGATTGGTGTTTTAATTGCTGATATCGCTAATCTTTATTATTCTTATCTGGTCAAAAGTATAGAGAAAGAACTTCGGGCTGCCGGATATTATGCAGTGATTGGCAACACTGAGTGGGATGGAAAAAGAGAAAAAGAATATGTTAGACATTTAATGCAGCGGCAGGTCGATGGTTTTATTCTGGCTTCAACTTCTTTAACCTCTTCTTATTTAGAGCAGTTATTAGAAAAGGATATTCCCCTGGTAGTATTAGACCGCGAAATTAAATCAGATAAGATAGATAAAATAAGAATTGATGATTATAAAGGTGGTTATCAGGCTGCAGAACACTTACTGGAATGCAGGTATAATTATTTTGTTCACCTCCAGGGAGCCGATTTTACAGCTACTGCGGCTGATCGTGCTCGCGGCTTTAAAGATTGCATGCAGGATAATGGTATTGATCATTCTAATTATAAAGTTATTTCTTCATCTTTTGTCGAATCCGAAGCAGCTCAAGATATTGCTCAGTTTTTGGATTCAAATAATATTAAAGATAAGCGCCCCGGGATTTTTGCTGCCAATGATGCAGCTGCTTTTGGGGTTTTAAAAGAACTAAAAAAGAGGGGGATAAAAGTTCCCGAGCAGGCGGGAGTTGTTGGTTTTGATAATGTTAATTTTGCTGAATATTCAAGCCCGGCTCTAACAACTATCAGCAGGCCAATTGATGAAATCGGAAAAATTTCCGCCAGAACGTTACTGAAGAGACTAAATATGAATGAAAATGAAAAGATAACAGAAAAGGATATAACTCTTACCGTAAAATTAATAAGGAGAGAGAGTACGGCCAAAATATCGGAGGAGAAACTATGATGAATTTTCTGAAGGAAGAAAAGAAAATAATTTTTATATATATTTTACTTGGCTTTGCCTGGATTTATTTCTCCGACACTTTACTTTATAAGCTGGCCGGTAACTCAGAAGTTTTTCGGATTCTGCAGTCCTTTAAAGGCACCTTTTATGTCCTGGCGACTGCTGTTTTACTTTACTTATTGATTAAACGCTATGTTGATAATTTAAAGGAGCAGAAAGAAGAGCTAAATGCTTTAAATGAAGAACTAACAGCTTATAATGAAGAGCTTTTAGCGATGAATGAGGAGCTGGACCAATCACTGGATGAGTTAAATGAAATGAATGGAAAATTTATTTCGATGATTAATCTGGTTTCGGATCTAGATAAACAGAATAATCTGGATCAGGATCAGTTTCTATCACGTTTATTAAAACAGGCGGTTAAAATTGTGCCGGAAGCTGATTATGGTAAAGTATATTTGATTGAAGATGGAGTTTGCAGATTTATAGATGCTGTCGGCCATGATATTGAAATTTTAAAAAATCTAAAGGTTGATCAGAAAAGCTTATTTCATTATGACGAAAGAGGTATTTTTACTTCTGAGCAGTATTCAATAAATTTAGATAAGATTCCGCGCAAATACCAGAAAGAATTTAAAAAGGCCTTAAAAGAAATTAAAGATTCACTTTTTATTAATATTGAAGTTAATGAAAAAGTTGTCGGTAGAATTTCACTTGATATTGCCGCAGCCAGCAGTGCTGAATTTAGAGATACAACTAAAAAAGTGCTGCAGTCTTTTGCTATGTTAGCTTCTTCCTTTTTTGCTTTTAAGCGTTTTGATAAACTACAGGGTAAATTTACAAAAGAATTAATTTCATCAATAATTAGGATTTTAGAAATTTATGATAGTTATACCAAGGGACATTCTGAAAATGTCGCCAATCTTGCGGCCAATGTTGCGGAAAAAATGGGGCTTTCTCGTAAAATGGTGGTTGATACTTACTGGGCCGGGATGGTTCATGATATAGGAAAACTTCTGGTTCCAGTAAATGTTCTCAATAAAAAAGGAAAGTTAACTGAAGAGGAATATCAGTTGATAAAAAAACATCCCCTCTGGGGAAGTCAGGCTCTCGCGAATTCTGCAGTTTTAAAACACATTTCAAAATATATTTTATATCATCATGAACGTTGGGATGGCAATGGTTATCCGGAGGGAATAGAGGACAAAGAAATCCCGCTGGTTTCTCAAATTATTGCTGTTGCTGATTCCTGGGATGCAATGAGATCCGAGCGTTCTTATAGAAAACCCTTGAGTAAAGAAGAAGCGATAGCTGAGATTGAAAACAATAAGGGGAGCCAGTTTTCGCCTGAGGTTGCTGATCGATTTTTAGAGCTTGTTTCAACAAGTGATTTTTCTATTAAAAAGACCGCTCTAGATTCCAGCAGTGGTCCGGATTCTGTTACTCTTAATGAAGATTATTTTGAATATCTTTTTGAAGAAAGTGCGGAAGGAATTGTAGTACTGGACAGCAAATTTAGAATAATAAAAAGTAATAAGTATTTTTTGGATATGTTCGATTATAAACGATATGAGGTTTTAGATAAGCATATTAAGGATGTTGTTGTACCGGGAGAGAAAAGCAAGGAGACTGATAGATTTATTGAACTTGTTAAAAATGGAGAAAGAGTTAATGCCCGAACATTTAGAGAAAATAGCAGTGGAGAAAAAGTTGAAGTATCTGTTCAGGGATTTCCTATTTCTTTAGCTCAAGGCAAAACAGGATACTATATAATTTATCAGGATATTAGTGAATTTAAAGATTTAGAAAGAAAATATTTTAACTCACAGCAGAAATACAGAGCTTTATTTGAAAATGAAGATATTATCATTTTGATTATTGATCCTGAAACCGGGCAAATAATTGATGCCAATCCAGCAGCTGAGAACTTTTATGACTGGAATAAAGCTGAGCTTAAATCAAAAAAAATATCAGAGATCAATGTTTTGAGTCCTGCTGAAGTAAAGGCGGAGATGAGAAATGCCAGAGCAAATGATAAGAATAGATTTTTATTTAAGCATCGATTAGCTTCGGGTGAGATTAAAAAGGTTGAAGTTTACAGTCAGCCAATTAAATTTGAAGAAAAAGAATATTTATATTCTATAGTTCATGAACTTAAAAGCAAAGAGGCCAAGAAATTAGAACTTATTAACTAAATTTTATTTAGAATTATTTATTTATCAAACAAGGATTTTTTTAGCAAATAGAGAATTATATAATTACAGGAGGTCGATATTATGAGAAAAATTCTGGTAGCTGTTGATGGTTCTAAAAGTGCACAGAAAGCTGCAAAAAGGGCTGCCGATCTTGCTCAGGATGTAGGGGCTGAAGTAACTTTGATTCATGTTTATACCGAGTCCGCTCAGATTCCAGTTAACCAGTTCAACGAAGTGGCCTCTTATCTATCTGCAGAAACAATGGAGGAGATTATGTCTCAGCAGGAAGATACAATTAAGGAAAAGAGGCAAAAAATTCTGGATGAGGATGCTGAGTTTTTTCAGGATAAGGGAATCAAATCAGATAAAGTACTTCTACACGGTGATCCAGCAGATGAAGTCTGTGATTATGCGGAGAAAAATAAATTTGACCTGATTGTTGTTGCTGACAAGGGTCATGGTAAAGTAGAGAGGTTTTTGCTGGGCAGTATTAGTGATAAAATTGTAAGGCATGCCAGAACTTCAGTAATGGTTGTTAAGTAAACTGTAAACGAAAAACTTGATGTCAGGTAATTTAGTTTTGATATCAAATACCTGGCATCAAGTCTAATTACAACCTCAAAAATTAAATATTTGATGCTAAACCTCTTTAAAAGGAGGTTTTTCTAATTAGGATTAATAAGATCAAAATGAGTTGAAATATTATCTTATAAGGAGAAAAAATTATGAAAGAATCTGAAAAACAAATTAAAATGAAAAAAGTTAAATGGGGAATTATAGGTTGTGGAGATGTTACCGAGAGAAAAAGTGGCCCAGCACTACAAAAAATAGAAGATTCGTCCCTGGTGGCGGTTATGAGAAGAACAGGGGAGCTTGCCAGAGATTATGCGCGTCGGCATCAGGTTCCGCGCTGGTATGATAGAGCAGAAGATTTAATTAATGATCCAGAAGTTAATGCTGTTTATGTTGCTACACCACCCTCTACTCACAGAAAATATACTATTATGGCAGCTAAAGCAGGATTACCCGTTTATGTAGAAAAACCAATGGCCAGAAATTATACAGAAGCTCAGGAAATGATTAAAGTCTGTAAAGAAAATAATGTGCAGCTCCATGTAGCTTATTACAGAAGAGCAATGCCCAGATTCTTAAAAATCAAAGAAATTATAGAGCAGGGTAAAATTGGAGATGTTAGAACAGTAAATATCAGACTGGCTCAACCAGTCGAAGAAGCAGAAAAAGATGAGGCAAATTTACCCTGGAGAGTTCTACCTGAAATTGCAGGGGGAGGAAAATTCTTAGACCTGGCCGCACATACTTTAGATTTATTTGATTATTATTTTGGTCCAATAGAGCAGGCTTCCGGTTTCGCTGCTAATCAGGCTGGCTACTATCCGGCTGAAGATAGTGTGGTAATGAGCTTTAAATTTGAAAATGGAATACAGGGAATTGGCAGCTGGACATTTAATGGCTATCATGATCTGGACCAGAATGAAATTATAGGAAACAAAGGACGCCTAATCTTTTCCTCTTTTAGTGAAGAGCCAATTATTTTAGAAAATGAAAAAGGCCATCAGGAAATAGAGTTTTCCTACCCCGAACATGTTCAGCAGCCACTTTTAACAAAAGTAGTTGCCAGTCTTTTAGGAAAAGGAGAGTCACCTTCTACAGGAGAAAGTGCTGCCAGAACTACCGAGATTATGGATCAAATTATAGCAGATTATTATAGAGATTAAAAAAGTGGAGAGAATAATAAAATATAGAAAATAATATATTCAAATAAATTTTTTAACAGCTTCCCTCTGGGAGGCTGTTTTTTTTAAAACTTATAGCTGGTTAAGAAAAAAAGTCTTATGGTTGGAATTTTGGGTAAAAAATTTTGGATAAAAGACTGGATATAATCTGAGCTTTCAGCTTGACTTTATAAACTATTAGCAGTATAATAATTTTATCGAACGACGGGTCGGTCAAAAAAGGAGGAAAATTTATGACACCTAAACTGGTGGACACTGATCAGAGAAAAAGAGAAATAATAGAAGCAACTATTTTTGTATTATCAGAAAAAGGAATCAAAGATATCAGAATAACTGATATCGCAAAAAAGTTAGATCTGGGTAAGAGCACAATTTATGAGTATTTTAAAAACAAGGATGATTTATTAAAACAATCTTTCGAATTTTTTCTGCAGGAGCTTTATATACCAGAAGCAAATGAAAAATATTCGTTTTTGGAGGAGTTAAACTATATACTTGACAGATATTTAAAGCATACAGATCAAGAGTTAAAACAATTTAATGTGATTATAGATATATTTTTTGCCAGTATTAAAGGTGATTTTAAAGAATTTGATTTTGTGTTTAATGATTATATTAACTATATGGTTGAAAAAATTAAAAAAGATCAGCAAGCAGGCCTGATCAGGAAAGAAGTTAATCCCCAGGCAGCAGTTTCCTGGATTGGTGCCACTCTTGATGGTCTGGGAATTCAGCTGATTATGAGAGACGAATTTAATGGTGAGGAAATTTTCTCTTCTTTTTTAGAAGCAGTTGAGGTTTATTTAAAAAATAAATAATTTAGTTTTAATTAGAGGTGTAAAATATGAGAGATAAACTATTTAATTATCTGGCCAATACAATTATCAAAAAACCTAAGACTATTTTAATCATTACCGCACTTGTTACAATAGTATTATTATTATTTTCATTTAACCTTAACCTGGAGTTAAGCTGGGTTGGTTTGGCCCCTAAAGGTGATCCTTCTCAAACTGAATTCCGGAAAATTGTAGATAATTATCCTTCGGCCAGTAAAATGTATGTAACTGTAGAAGATAAAGGTGGAGATTTAGAATCAGCAGCAAAAATTGCAGCTGAAAATCTGGAAAAACTGCAGTATGTAAAACGAGTAGATTATCGAGTAAATATGGATTATTTGCTTGATAATGGCCTTCTGCTCTATGAGTCTGATAATTTAAATAACATAACTGATATTTTAAAAAATCCGAATCTAACCGGCTTTATAACAAACTTGAATGACCTTTATGAAAAAGAATATAAGGGTAATAGTAGTGGTATTGAAGATGATAAGCAGGAGATGGTCAGAACCTTAAGGGGCTTAGATTATTTTCTTCAGTTAGCTGATCGATCATTGACTCAGAATATTAAATCTGAAGAGATGGATAAAGGGGTTAAGAGATTGCTTGTTGGAGATCCCTATCTGAGTTCCATCAAAGGAGATACTTTATTAATGACTGTACAGCCTACTTTTGGAGCTCTGGATTATAATAAACTGAAGCCAGGTGTAGGTGCCATTGCAGAGGAGTTGAAAAAGATAGAAAAAGAGTATCCAGGATTTAAATATGGATTAACTGGAATGCATGTAATTGCCAGAGATGAAATGGAAAGCACAACCCGAGATTCAACTCTGGCCATGATAATAGGTCTGATTCTGGTCCTAATAATTTTAATAGCAGCTTTTAAAATGTGGTTATCACCCCTTTTGGCAGCAGTTCCTTTAATTGTTGGTATAATCTGGGATATGGGATTGACTTCTATATTTATTGGTAGATTAAATATTTTTACTGTTTTTACAGCTGCCATGTTGATTGGACTGGGGATTGATTTTTCTGTTCATATTTTGAGTGGATTTACAGAAGCTCGCAGTAAAGGTTATTCTTTAAAGGATTCTGTGCATTTTACTTTAGAGAAGGTAGGTCCTGGTATACTTACTGGTGCTTTAACTACTGCTGCAGCTTTCTTTACCCTGACAATTAGCTCACTTGGTTTTTTAGTTGAGCTGGGTTTGATTATGGGAATGGGAATTTTGAGCATTATGCTGGCAGTTTTCCTAATCTTACCTGCATTATTATTTCTAAGAGATGGAAGCAAATCTTCCACGGTCAAAAAGGGTAATTATCCTGTAATTGGTAAAATAGCCGGCTGGTCCAGAAAATGGAGATATCCTGTTTTAGCTATAGTATTACTAATCCTTATTTTTTCAGCCTGGCAGGGAACTATGGTTGACTTTTATTTGAGTATCAAAAAAATCGAACCAGAAGGACTGGAATCGATAAAAGTAATGGATGATATTGCTGATAAATTCAATATGAGCAATGATGCAGTTCTGTATACCACTGATAATTTAAAGAAAACTTATCAGCTGGCAGAAGAAATAAAAGACCAGCCCCAGGTTGAAAGAGTAAGTGCAATTACCGAATACCTGCCTCCATCAGATATACAGCAGCAGAGATTGAAAAATTTAACTGCTGTTAATCAAATGCTTAAAAGGAGACCGGGCTATCAAAAAACGGATATAAACTATTTAATTACTCAGTTAAAAAGGTTAGAAAATAATTTGATTGAAATTGGTCAGCTTTCTTATATGTCCGGGATAGATGAGGTAGTAAATGTTACAGATAAAATCACAGGTTTGCCCGGGAATCCAGGAATATTATCAAATTTTATAAGTAAACTGGAAGCTGAAAAATATCAACAGCAAAAATTAAATGATTTTGTCAGCAGTTTTTATGATAGTTTCAGTGAGAATAGTGGAAAAATGGAAATCAAGAGTGAGCTTACAGTAAATGATTTACCGGCAGATATAAAATCACAATTTATAAGTGCAGATGGCAGTTCATATCTTAATTCAGTCTATGCTAAAGGAAACCTGTGGGACAGAATAAAAGAACCTTTTGGCAGCAGGTTTATTCACATGCTGAGAGAAAAAGTGCCCCGGGTTACAGGTACCCCAATTTTTATGCGGGTCTTATATGATCAGGTTAGTAAGGAGGTAACTGAAGCAGTTTTCTTAATTGCTGTTACACTGTTGTTACTGTTATTTTTCCATTTCCGGTCATTCAAAGAAGCTTTTATTGCCTTTTTACCTCTCATTTCAGCTCTTACAGTAACAATGGGACTCATAAAAATTCTAAATGTTAACCTGGATATTTTTAGTGTGCTTGCTTTTCCCTTAATTATTGGAATTGGGATTGATGATGGTGTTCATGTGATTCACCGTTTAAATATTAGTGATCAGGATATGCAGACAGTATTTAGCAGTGTTGGACGAGCTATTTTACTTACCACTCTGACAACGATGGCATCATTTGGTTCTTTGATGATTGCTCAATATCAGGCTATATATCGTCTGGGAGTGACCCTGTTTATTGGAGTTGCCTTCTGTTTTATTATGACTTTAATTATTATTCCGGCTTTATTAACTAATAAAAATAAAATTAATGAAAGTGAGGAGAATTAAGATGAAAATAGCAAAAAAAATTATTAATTTAAGTATTCTAGCAGCTTTAATGATTATAATTGCTGTCAGTATTGTTAATGCAGCAAATATAACAGGTCAGGAGATTATAGATAAGGCAGAAGATAATATGGATTATGGTAATTATCAGAGCCAGGCTCAGATGACAATCCACACAACCGGTGGAGATAAAAGAGAACTTAAAATGGAGATCCGGGGTGAAGGAACTGAAAAATCAATTATGAAATATTATGAGCCTGCCCGGATAGAAGGAGTAACTTTTCTTTTTATCAAAGATGATATCTGGTCTTTCTTTCCGAGAACAGGAAGAGTTAGACATTTAGCTGCATCTACCAAAAATCAAAAAATGATGGGAAGTTCTTTTAGTTATGATGATTTTAGCAGTGAAGCTTTTGAAGATTACAGCGTGAAATTAATTGGAAACGAAAAAATGCTGGGAGAAGAGTGTTATAAAGTTGAAGGTCAGGCTAAAAGTGATGAGGCAGCATATGATGGCTTTACAGCCTGGGTTACAGAAGGAGATTTTCGACTGCTTAAAGTTAATTATTTTAAAGCTGGAGAAAAGATAAAGGTGATGACCATCGAAACTTTTATGAAGGTAAACGGGAAATTAAGGCCCAAAAAAATTACAATGAAAGATTTAAATGAAGATAATCAGACTGTTTTTGAGTATATAGAAATTGAAACTGGAGTTAACTTTAGACCTAATTATTTTAATAAGAGAAATTTAGAGAGAATTTCTAAAAGCCAACTTTAAAATTTATATAAGGAGGAGGCCTGATTTTCAATGAAAAAAATAATATCTATTCTATTTATATTAATATTAATATCGGTGGTTTCTTATCCAGTTCTGGCGGTAGATTTTTCTTATGGAGGGCAGTTCGATAGTTATCTGGAAAGGAAGAATAATAATTATAATTTTGCTAATGAGCTTAAGTTAAAATTTGATTTAGGCAGCTTTAATTATAATGGACATCTGGAAGGAGCTTTGATTAATCAAGATAGTAAATTTGCCAATCTGAGCCAGTTTTCTCCCGATAATGAAGTTAAATTAGATAAAGCCTATCTTGATTTCTGGTTTGCTTCTGGTGAACTTAAGCTTGGAAAACAGAGGATTGCCTGGGGTTCTGGTTATTTTTTTAATCCAACTGATATAATAAATCCGCTTAAGGAAGATAATAAAAGCGAAATAAATCCCCGTCAGAGTACAGACAGCATTTTTGGCAGCTATTATCTGGGCAAAGGGGCGCTGCAGGGAGTTATAGTAACTGATTTTCAGCCTTTAGGACCTGACAACAATGATCAAGCAGTAGAGGTGGCCCGGTCAATTAATCCCGCTCTGGATGGGAGTGTAGTTTTACCACAAGATTTTACCGATGAGCTCGAATATGGATTGAGGTACACAACAGTTATTAATTATTACGATTTTTCTCTCATGTATTATCAGGGAAGAGAGGACTATCCAGTTGTATCTGCTTTTGAAAGTAACAATACTCCTCCTGAGGTCATTTTTAGTTATCCGGAAAAAGAAACTTTTGGACTTGATCTTTCTGGCACCCTTGCCGGGGGAGAAATAGGAGTCTGGGTTGAAGCAGCATATACTAATCCAGATATTGGGCATAATTATTTACAATCGATCATTGGTCTGGACTATACCTACCAAAATGGTCTTCATCTGCTTGGTGAGTATTATAGAGATGAAAGTTTAAGTAATTTTATACCCGGTCAGGAGGTAAAGACTAAAGATTTTTTGGGCTTAGAAAGTGATTATAATTTAACTGATCTGCTGAAAATTACAGGAAGTTTATTGACGCCGTTTAATTCCGATTTTTATCTTTTAAATGGAGAGTTAAATTATTCGATGGCCCAGAATGTCGAGTTAAAAGCAGGATTTAATCAACCAATAAATGAGGAAGGAACAATTTTTGAGAATAATGACTTATTTCCGGCTGAAGATAATCTTTATTTAGAGCTTTCCTATTATTTTTAGTAAAAATATTTGACAAAGTGAAATTAAAAGAATATAATGTGACTACAAAGTCATATGACTTAAAAGTCATAATAAATCTGAAAATTTATTTTTATTAAACTCTGGCAAATATTTAGGAAAAAGAAGGTGGACAAATGCCTAAACAAACTTTTTTTAATTTGAACAGCTCCAAACAGAATAGAATTATTGACGCAGCTATAGCAGAGTTTGGGGCTCACCCTTATTTAAAGACGAGCATTAATAGAATAATAAAAAAAGCAGATATATCTAAAGGTAGTTTTTATCAGTACTTTAATAATAAAAAAGACCTCTATAAGTATGTAATTGATCAGGTTTCAGATGCTAAAATGAAGTTTTTGGGAGAAAAACTGCAAAATTATCAGCAGTTAGAATTTTTTGAGCTGCTCAGAGAGCTTTTTATAGCCGGAATTCAATTTAGAAAAAACTTTCCCCGTTATTCGGAAATTGGTGATCGGGTTTTAAACAGCAGTAATAAAGATTTAAAAAATGAACTTTATGCTGAGAGCAAACCAAAAAGCAATGATTTCTTTGAAAAACTCTTACTAAAAGCTGTTCAGGAAGGAAAAATTGACCCAGAGATTGATATAAAATTCACAGCATTTATGCTAACTGAATTTTCGGTCAGCATAGTAAATTATTTTTTTGAGACTCATGACACTGATAATGTAGACGAAATTATGAATTATGTAGATAAAATGCTCTATATCATGAAAAATGGTATAGCAAAGGGGGATAAAAATGTCACTAATTAAGTTAACAGGCCTGGAAAAAATTTATCAGCAGGGGAAAATTGAGGTACCTGCTTTAAGAGGAATAGATATGGAGATTGAGTCAGGAGAGTTTACAACTATTTTTGGTCCCTCTGGTTCTGGAAAAACTACTCTGCTAAATATGATTGGCTGTCTTGATAAGTCCACAGCGGGCGAAATTATTTTTGATGGACATTCAATTAATGACTTAGATAATAAAGAATTGGCAGAAGTTAGGCGTTATAATTTAGGCTTTGTATTTCAGAGTTATAATTTAATTCCAGTTTTAACTGCTTTTGAAAATGTAGAATTTGCAATTAGATTAATAGATAAGCACAGTAAAAAAGAAAGAAAAGATAAGGTGATGTCACTTTTAGAAGAGGTTGGACTTGGAGATATGGCCCACAGACGGCCAAATGAACTTTCTGGAGGACAAAAACAGAGAGTAGCCATTGCCAGAGCTTTAATAAAGGAACCTAAACTTGTTCTGGCAGATGAACCAACCGCCAATCTGGATTCGGAAACCAGTCAGGAAGTTTTAGAACTGATGAAAGAAATGAATGAAGAACTTAACACAACTTTTATTTTTTCAACTCATGATCCTCAGGTAATGGATTATGCTCGCCGTTTAATTGAGATTAAGGATGGAAAAATCAGCAAAGATCAGAGGAGGGATTAGTGATGTTTTTTCTCAGGATGGCGTTTAAAAATTTAACACGTCATAAAAGAAGAACTATCATCACAGCTCTGATAATTGCCTTTGCAATTTTAATCTATGTAATGACAGATGGCTTAATGTTAGGAATGACTGAGATGTCATTTGATAACATTATTAATTTAGAAAGCGGTCATCTGCAGGTTGTAGATCAGAACTACTGGGAAGATAGAAAAGAACTGCCCTTAAAAAATTTAATCACTCCCTCAGCAGAGCTGGAAGCTGAAATAAAAAAAACAGCCGGCTATGTCGCAATGACAAAAAGGCTAAAGTTTGCTGTTAATTTAAATAATGGCATAGATGAGTTACCCGTTACTGGAGTTGGGATTGATTTGGGCCAGGATGATAAAGTTTTTGAATTACAAAACTACCTGGTCGAAGGTAGGATGCCGGAAGCAGACAGCAGTGAGATTATCATGGGAGCAAAGCTGGCCGAATTAATGGATTTTAAAACAGGAGATTATGCTGTAATGCTGATTAGAACCGAGGAGAAAACCTTCAATACAATTGACGGAGAAATTGTAGGTCTTTTTAATACACCTCATCCAAGTCTGAATGAAAGCAATGTTTTTTTACCTCTATCTACGGCCCAGGATCGTTTAAATACAAAGGGTAAAATAAGTCATTATGCAGTTAGACTAAGTGATCAAAATCAGGCTCTTACTGCTGCAGAAGAGTTAAGTACAAGATTGGAAGCTCCTTTGCAAGCATATTCCTGGAAGGATGCGGCTAAAAATCTGGTAACAATGATTGAAATGCAGGATATTGAAACTCAGGTTGTTCTGGCAGTAATTCTTACCCTGGCTGCAGTAGGAATAATTAATACTGTTATTCTATCTGCTCTGGAGCGAATGGAAGAACTGGGAATGATGAAAGCTCTGGGTATGCACGAGAGAGAAATTGTATATACTTTTATGGGAGAAGCTGCTGGTATAGGAGTAATCGGTGGAATAATGGGAATTATTATGGGGATCATCGGCCTCAGTATTTTTAATATTAATGGAATTGATATTTCAACAATTACGGCAGGAGGAGATATGACCTACGGTTTTCCTTTAAGTGGAACTATTTATGCTGGCTGGGAAATTAGTTCATTTATCTTTGTTTTTATTTATGGAATTATCGTTTCAGTTCTGGCAAGTATTTTCCCTGCCCTATGGGCTGCGCGCAAAGACCCTGTAAAAGCAATTTATCACCGCTAAGGAGGTTAGGAAATGAAATTTTTAATAAGTATTGCTTTCAAAAATATGTTTAGAAATAAATTAAGAACTGTAGTTTCTATCCTGGCTATTGCCTTTGCAGTAATGGTAATTGTTTTTACCAGGGGATTGATTGATGGGATGATCGAAGATACTTACTCACTCTATATTCATTATGACACCGGCCATATAAAAATTATTGATCAAGAATACGAACAAAAAGAAAAATTGCTGTCTTTAAATTATACGGTTAATGGATTGGAAAATAAATCACTATCAGAAATGGAATCCGACTTAAGTGATCTTGATGGAATTGAAATGGTAGTTCCCCGCTTAAAATTCGGGGCAGCAGTAAGTACTGAAGAAGAACTGGTACAGATGCTGGCCTGGGGAGTTGACGGAAAAAAAGAACTTAAATTTACAAATATTGGTCGAGAATTAAGTCGAGGTAGAATGGTTGAGTCTGGCAAAAGAGAGGTTGTGATGGGGACAGCTTTACTGGATAAAATAAATAAAACTGTTGGCGAAAAAGTGACAATGGTTTATACTACAGCCTTTAGTTCTTTTCAGGGAGCAACCTTTGAGATTGTCGGAGAGATAAAAAGTAATCTTCCTTTATTAAATGAACAGGTTGTGTTTATGCCAATTGATACAGCAAGACAGCTGCTTTATTTAAATGACGAAAGTACAGAACTGCTTTTAGTTACTGCAGATAGAGATCAGGTTAATAATTACCTTCCTGCTGTCAGAAATTATTTAGATCAGAATGGGGGAGAGCGTTATCTTGCTCAAAGCTGGAGAAGTGGTAATACATTTATTCAGCTTTTAGAAGTGAGTGAGAAAATTTATAATTTTATCTATTTATTCCTGGTTCTGCTGTCATCAATTGTAGTTATTAATACACTGGTAATGATAGTTAAAGAAAGAACTCAGGAAATAGGTATGATGAGTGCCCTGGGATTAAAAAGCCGAGAAATCCTGGAGCTATTTCTTCTCGAAGGTTCTGCCATGGCAGTGATCGGAAGTTTTTTGGGAGCACTGGGCGGAGGTTTAATAAATTATTATTTATCCGGAGTTGGTTTTGATTACAGTGCAGCTTTTGAAGACATTGATGTTTTAATGAATCCAATTATTTATCCAACATTTAAAATTGAACACATGATTTTTGCCTTTGTTATCGGAGTAGTTGTGACAACTTTAACTGCGATTATTCCGGCCAGAAGAGCTGCTAAATTGGAGCCAACAGAGGCACTGCGCGAAATTTAATAAGTATAAATCTATTCTTTGTTTTATAACGTTTTATAACTTAGAACAAAGCTAAATATTAATTGATTTAGAAAGGGGTCAAAATAATGTTTGCCTATTTAAAGAAACGTAATTATATTAATCTAAAAACCATATTAATTGCTGCGCTGGTTTCTGCTATCCTGGTTAGTATTAATCTGTCTGCTGCCGCTCAAACTACTGCCGCTCAAAATCTGTCTGCAGATGAGATAATCAATCGCCGAGATGAAAATGAATATGTAATTACTGCTTATTCGGAGGCAGAAATGATTATTAAAAATAGCGGTAGATCTCAGACCAAGACTATGCGCAGCTGGCAGGATAAAGAAAACGCTCTGGCAGAATTTACAAACCCGCGTGATCGAGGCACTAAATTTTTAAAAAGAGGTGACGATCTCTGGATGTTCTTTCCTCAGGCAGAAGATCTGGTTAAGATTTCAGGTCATATGCTGGAACAGGGAATGATGGGAAGTGACTTTTCCTATCAGGATATGCTGGAATCAGATAAATTAACAGACCTGTATAATTTTAAGCTTCTTGGAGAAGAAGAATATGAAGGCAGGACGGCTTATAAACTTGAAGGTGTAAAAGTACCGGGTAAAGAAGTCAGCTATTACAGAAGGGTAGTCTGGATTGATAAGGAAAGATTTGTTGGTTTAAAGGAAGACCTTTATGCCGAAAGTGGTAGATTGCTCAAGGAGGCAAGAGTTCTGGAGGTGGAAGAAATAGAAGGACGCTGGTATCCGGTGCATATGGTAATGGAAAATAAACTGCGCCAGAATACAAGTACTGAATTTATTGTCAGGGAAATTGAATTTAACCCGGATTTGCCGGATAATATTTTTACTCTCGAAAGATTACGCTAAATAAGAAGCAGCCTGATTTAAAAATCAAAATTAATCTGCCAGACAACGTTATAAGGATGGTGATGGAAGAAGATGAAATTTTTAAATAGTAGATATAGTATATTTTTAATAATATTTGTTATTATAATAGCTATACTCTCGGTTCCAGTAACAGCTGCAGATATTGGGGGAAAGGCCAGTCTAATCAGTAATTTTACTTATCTTGATTCAGAACTGGATAATAATCTGACTGCAGAATTGGAGCTGGAATGGTTTTTACCCTATGATTTTCCTCTTAATATTCAGAACAGAGCTGTTATTTCTCTAGCAGAAGCGAGAGAAGATAACTTTGAGCTCTGGTTTAAAAAATTATATTTAAAAGAAAAGCTGGGTCCTTTTGATCTCAGCCTTGGTAGGCAGCCGATTTCCTGGTCTTATGGTGCTTTAATTAATCCCGTTGATTACAGTCTGGGAGCCGAAAATTTAGAGGAAGAAAGCAGAGCCAAATTTGTTGATGGTATAGAGTTATATTATCCTATTAATTGGGGAAGTGGTCTGACTTTTGTTGCTTCCAATCTTGAAAATCAAAAAGACCATAAATGGGCTTTGAGAGGAAGAACCACTTTTAAAGGCTATGATTTAAGTCTCAGTTATGTTAACACCCCTGTAGAAGCTGCGGCGGATCTGGAGCGTTATGGTTTAACTGCGAAAGGTGATCTGGGTCCAGTTGGTATTTATGGGGCTTATGGTCTCTGGCAGAGTGATGAGATTGATTATAAAATTTATCAGCTTGGTACAGATTATAGTTATCATTATCTGGCCGGAAGTCAGCTCTATCTGCAGGCAGAATATTTAAGACTTGAAGGCTTGGAAGGAGATATTTCTGCTTTTGACTTATTTAGCCTGGAATCATCAACAGCTGCAGCGAACAGTTCAGATATCAAAAGCAGTTTAGATTTTATTAACACTAATTTAAGTTATGAGATTGACGAATTCTCCTCGATTGGAATAATGACTGTGAGTTATTTAGATGATGGCAGCACTTTATTTATTCCTAATTACAGTTACCTTTTTAGCAGCAACCTACTACTTGAACTGCGGGGCAGTCTTGCCGCCGGTAGTGAAGGAGAGATTTTGGGTGGAGATGCTAAAGGTCTAGAAATTAATTTAAGTTATACTTTTTAAAAACGTACACGCACCGTGAACCTGTCATGAACCTGTCAGTTTATGTCGGTTAAAGTAGAAATTAATTTAATTGTTTTTGGCAAAATTTTTTCCGCCCTCTGTCAATTGGTCTAATTATGTTTTATAATAAAATAAAGAAGATAATTAAATCGAGACTTATTCGAGCAGCTAAATCTTTTTGGCTAATTCTTTGCTCAGATAATGAAGTCAGGCTGTTTAGGGGTTGATATTTATGAAAAAGAAAGTTATTGATAAGATAATCAAAATTGCCAGAGAAAATAATGAAATTAAAGCTGTTTATCTTTTTGGCTCTCAGGCTAAGAATCAAGCCAGTGTAAATAGCGATATAGATATTGCGATACTTCTACAGGATAATTATACTGAAAAAAGTGGAGAAATTAAAGTTGAGATTTACGAAGAGTTAATTAAATCTGGACTTGATAATATAGATTTAGTTATTTTAAACAAGGCATCAGCCCTTTTAAAATATGAAGTTATAAAAGAAAATTATCTGCTCTATAAAAAAGAAGATTTTGATGCAGCCTCCTATCAATCTCTAGCAATTAGAAAGTACCTTGATTTTGAGTATTATTTGAAAAAAAATCAGCAGAAGTTTAAGGAGAGAATTTTAAATGGTTAAAAAAGAGATAATTTTGGAAAGATCTCAAAAGTGTAATGAATATCTTAAACAGCTGGAAAAAATAGTGAAAGATATAGAATTTAAAGAATTTAATAATAATCCACTTCTGTATGGAAGTGCCGAAAGATTTTTGCATCTATCAATTGAAGCATTAATTGATATTGGGAATCATATAGTTTCAGATGATGACCTGGGTAGGGTTAATGTTTATAAAGATATTGCTGTAATTTTGGCAGAAAATAATTATCTAAATGAAGAGCAAAAAGAGCTATTTATTCGTATAATTGCTTTTAGAAATATCTTAGTTCATGACTATATGGATTTAGATAGAAATGTAATTTTTAATTTATTAAAAAATAATTTAAATGATATTCGAGGACTTTTGAAATCATATTTGAACTTAGTTTGATTTAGCTTCAGAAAGAATTTATTTCTATATTAAAAGAGGTGAAAAAAATGAAAAAACTTTATCGTTCTCGCGAAAACAGAAAGGTCGGAGGAGTCTGTGGTGGAATAGCAGAATATTTTGGTTTTGATCCAACTCTGGTTCGTTTGGGAGCAATTGTTCTGATTTTTGTCTGGGGTGCAGGGCTTTTAGCCTATATTGTTGCCTGGGCCATCATTCCCGAAAGACCAGCTCACATCGATGTTGAATATGATGTCAGCTCAGAGCCAGTGCACAAAGACCAGCAGCAGGATAAAAGTGAGGCTGATCAGAATAACGGTACTCATGATGATGATCCAAAATACTATGATATTTAGCAGCAAAAAAACTCCAGCTTAGCGGCTGGAGTTTTCGATATTTTTGAGGTGATTTTCAATTTTTCTAATGTATTTTTGGTAACTATTTATAGTCTTTTGAATATTTTTATAGACTATTTTATCATCAATTTCTTCATATTCATGGACAAGTCTGTTTCTCAATCCAGCAGAAGCTACTTTAAATTTAATTAGGGGGTCCGCGTGATTTAATAAAACCAGATCAACAGGTCGCAGGTCAAAGATTTTAGAAATAGAATAAAGCACATGATCCTGATTTTTCTTTAAAGAACTCTCTTTTTTCACTTTAACTGCCAGATCAATATCACTATTCTCATTAAAGTTTTCTTCTCCATATGAGCCAAATAAGACAAGCAGTTGCAGCTCATAATTTTTAAGAATTTCCCTTATTTTATTAATTTTATCTTCTTCCATAAATACATCTCCCCCTCCGCATAAAACGACATAAATCGGGTGGTACACGGCACCTGTACTTTAAAAATCACTTTCCGGAAAAATTTCGTGCAGCCGATTTTTAAAGTCAGCCGGAGCATAGTTCTGGTAATTTTCCACAAGCTGCATCACTTCTTCTAACTGCTGATCACTGATTTCTCCCTTTTCATTGAGCCGGCGGTAGGCGTTGGCAAAAGAAAGTACAAGTTTTAGATCTAGACTGTCCAGATTAGCCATGAGGAATCGTTCCTTCCAGTGATAGATTTTCGGGATCAACAAAACGAATAAATTCTTCTTCAAAAAATAGTTTGATTGAGCCTGTTTGACCGGTACGCTGTTTGGCGATAATAATATCTGTATCACTTTCGGTACCTTCGGCTTCAGCCTCTTCGCGAGCCTTAGCAGAGGTGTGAGCATGACGGTAGAGGAAGATAACTCCATCGGCAACCTCCTCAATATTACCGGAATCTCTTAAATCAGAAAGCACAGGCCTTTTATCCTGGCGGCTGGTAAAACTACGAGAAATCTGAGAAATTAAAATTACCGGGATATCAAGTTCCGAAGCCAGGTTTCTCAGCTGCAGAACAATCTGACCGACTGCTCGCGAAGTGTTCTGAGCATGCTCTTCCGGCAGCTGAATCATCTGTAAGTAATCAATTACTGCCAGATCAAGCCCATCCATTTGAGCCTTAAACTTACGCAGTCGAGCTCTAATTTGTGCAGTATTTAAACCACGCTCATCAGAAATCATTAAAGGAAGTTCGTGTAGATTATCAAGTGCTTTAGAAACCCGCTGATCTTCCTCATCATTGGTTTCCCCCTGAGTATACTTCCAGGCATTAACCTGTGATTCCTGAACAACCATTCTGTCTACAACCTCAGTTGCATCCATCTCCAGGGACATAATTGCTACTTTTGCCTTTCGTTTAAGCACATTTTTAGCAATATTGATTGCAAAGGCTGTTTTACCCATTGAAGTGGAGGCAGCAATAACTGTCAGGTGACCTCGTTTAAACCCTCCTATTAAATTATCAAGAGAGATAAAACCGCTTCTAAGCCCCACATCAGCTTTTTTATGCTTGCGGTCCATATAGTTGGAAAATGACTCCATCAGGACCTCTTCCATATTATAGATGTGTTTTTCTAAGTCGTTACTTTCATTTGTTGCCTGAAAAATAATCTCCTGAGCCCGGGCCTGATAGTCATCAATAGTCAGATCATTAGCCTCAGTCAGCTCCTTTAACTTATTGGAAGCCCTTTTTAAGAGTGAGCGCTGATAATCTTTTTTAATTAAATCAATAGTTGGATTCAGCTCATCAACTGTATTGAAACCTGAGGTCAGGCGTTCGATAATTTCTTCTGCTTCATCAACTGCGTTCTGGCTCTGTAAATCTATTAAAAGTTTTGTTCTCGAAATCTGGTTATCCTGCTGATACTGTTTTAAAAGCTGGTCAAAAATGATTTGAGCCTGGGGATCCAGAAAATGCTTAACCTCGAGCAGGTCAGCAACCTCATCAATTTTATCAGGGTACTGCAGCAGGATGCCTAAAAGTTGATATTCATTTTTATTGTAACGGTCATCTTTGCGCTGGTTCTGTACTTCAACTGCCATAATCAGGCCTCCTGTTGTTCTTCAATTTTTTTAACTCTAACATTACCTGCCAGTTCTAAATACTTGTTCATTTCTAAAAGTCTCTGAAAAATACGCTCTCCCATAACCGGAAAACGATTTTTTAAATTTTTAATAGAATAATTTGTTGATAAAATAATTGGTTTTTCCTCTCTATAGCGCCGATCTATAATTTGATAAAGGGTAGAAGAGGCAAACTCAGTTGCTTTTTCGGTACCCAGGTCATCAATTAATAATACCGGAATCTGCTGGACAGTACTTAAAATTTGCTTTTCATCAGTTTCAGGATTATTCTGATTGTAAGTGCTTCTAATCTGCTGTAAAAGATCAGAATAAACAATATAACGGAACTGAATTCCACGATCAATAAGAGCATTAGCAATACAGCCGAGAAGATATGACTTACCACTGCCAATAGGGCCTTCAATAATTAAGCCTCTACTGATTCCATCAGCATTATATTTCTGAACAAAAGAAGAGGCCAGACTGTAAATTTTCTGGGCATTTTCCCGGTAATTCATTCCGCTGTCTGTCATCAGATCAGTTTCATAATAGTTAAGATTTGCATTAGCGAAAGTTGCATTCTGTAAATGACGGGGCAAATTACCATTCTGCTGTTTGCGCTGCCTTAAATCATTTTTGGCACAGCTGCAGATTAAATACTGATTATTTCGATAGATACGTCCGGTATCATGGCACTTCTCGCAGTCCCAGTCCGGTTCCTTATAATCAAGTGGTATATCATGTTTTTTTAAAAGTGCGTGGTAATGAGCTTCCAGACTCTCAATTTCCTTTTTTAATTCCGAAATTGAATTATCTTCAGGGTCTTCCTTATTAAAAAGACCAACTTTTAACATCTTATATTCGCGCTTAAGGGAATTTAAATAACTGTATGCCTGTTCAACATCAGGATACTCCCTGTGAATACGGTCTATTCTTTTTTCTGCTTCCATATATTTTTCTCTGGCCTTACCCTGATATTTATTTGAATTAAACTGTAGTGGCATTTTTGATCCCCTTTCCAAATTTTGTTCAGGCACCGTTTACCAAGGTGAAAAATTCCATCCATTTAAACGATAACTGCAAGTACACAAAATTTACTCCTTGTATTTATCAAAATCTATAAAAAAGTCTTTCCATTTATAGCTGTCTTCATCATCTTTTTCGTTCTTCTTTTTATTTTTAGCTTTATCTTTTTTAGTTTTCTGCTTTTTAGCCCCAGAATCAGATTCAGCCTGATCTCTGCTGTCAGCCTCAGCTGCTTTGCCATCCATTTCTTTTTGCAGCCAGCGGCGAAAATCTGCCAGATTATTGATTCCAAGTTCCTTAATTGGGTTGATAAAATTATCTTCAACATATTTCAAAGAAGGCTGTCCATCTCTTTTGCGGCGGACTGCCTCTCTAATTGCAGCCAGTGCCAGTTCTTTACTTAAGGCCTGTTCCCCACTGAGCCAGTTCTGAAAAGTTTTCAGCTGAGCTGTATTAGAAGAAAAGGATCTGATTCCATAGGCCCGGGCAAGTTCTTTGGTTTCGCGATGCAGCTTATCCTGCTGCTGCAGCTTTTCGTAGGTAGTGATTTCTTCCTGATACCAGCTGTCAATAATTGCCTTCAGATAAGCATAGGCTCCCTGAAGGTGGTCAGTTGCCCCCTGCCTCTTGAGCCACTTATCAACTCTACGCACCAGTTCTTTGAGCATTTTTGCTTCAAAATCATTAAGCCAGCTTTTTATTTCTTCTCGACGGTGAATATTTCTACTGGCTGGTGGGAGAAAAGAAATTAAAGCTGCCGCAATTTCATTTTTAGAGGCAGAATTACTGTTAATCAGCTGTTTTCTGATTTCCGCCCCAGCAGTAGAGCTCTCCTCTACCACCTTTTTATTTTCATTCTTTTTTAGAACTGCTTCTAAATTTAGAAAACAGCGAAAAAAGTTATTCTCCTCAGCTGGTTTCTGGTTGATAACTCCAGTTCTGGCTAGCCCTTTGAGAGCAGATTTTAAAAATTCAATCTCCATCCCCAGAGCACCAGCAGCCAGAGGGAGTTCAATTTCAATTTCGCTGGCTTCTTTGCGATGAGTGAGAAGATAAAGCAAAACCTTTGTCTCACTGCCAGAAAACTGGCGCAGAAAACCTTTTTCGATTAAACTGTCACCTAAAGTTAAAAGCTGTCTGCTGTCAGCTTCACTTAGATCTAACGTTTTTTTATAGTAATTAGTATTCATTTTATCACCATTTGCCCTTCAAAAATTTAACACTTACATTTATTATATCAGATCTCAGAGATTTTTTAAGAAAAAATCCAATAAATTTATCAGCTGCAGTTAATAATTATATGTGTTATTTAGTTAAAATTCAACAGTCAGGCAGGAGACTTATCTTGACAGCAACCACTGCATCTGCTAATATTAAACTGAAAAAAAGAGAATAGAGATATTATTGGCTGTTCAGCAGCTAAATTGCTGAAATAAGCCTGATATTTATTTTAAAAGAAATTTAATCTAATTTTGAAAAAAAAGAGAGGGAGATTATTTATGCTTTCAAGGTACAGCCGGGCAGAGATGGAGAATGTCTGGAGTGAGGAGAGAAAATATGAGATCTGGCTTGAGATTGAAATTGCTATTTTAAAGGCCAGAGCTGAGCTTAAGGAAATTCCAGTTAGTGCAGCTGAGAAGGTTGAGCAGGAAGCAGAGGTTGATTTAGCCAGGATAAAAGAAATTGAAGCAGAAACTCGTCATGATATGATTGCTTTTATTGAAGGAATCTCTGAGAATCTGGGTGAGGAATCGCGTTTTATTCATGAAGGAGTTACTTCTTCCGATATTAAAGATACAGCCCGGGCAATGCAGATGCAGCAGGCCTGTCAGCTGATTATAGAAGATTTAAGAAGTCTAAAAAACACTCTGGGCCAAAAAGCTCTGGCCGACAAAGATACAATTATGGTCGGCAGAACACATGGAGTTCATGCAGAGCCCATTACCTGGGGACTTAAGGTTTTAAACTGGTATCAGGAGATCGAGCGGCAGATTACCCGTTTTGAACAGCTGGAAGATATTGTAGCGGTAGGACAGATCTCCGGTGCGGTTGGAACTTTTGCTACTATTGAACCGGCAGTAGAAGAGAGGGTCTGTGAGCTTCTGGGGCTTAAAAATTCAAAGGTTAGTTCTCAGATTCTGCAGCGGGATCGGCATGCTGATTTTATCGAAAGAATTGCCCTGGCTGCTGCTTCTATAGAAAAATTTGCAACTGAAATTAGAAACCTGCAGCGGACAGATATTCTCGAGGTTGAAGAAGGTTTTCGCAAGGGACAGAAAGGTTCATCTGCCATGCCGCATAAAAAAAATCCTATTGTCTGTGAACGTTTAAGTGGTCTGGCCCGGGTAATCCGCGGTAATGTGGTTCCGGCTTTAGAAAATGTAAGCCTCTGGCATGAAAGAGATTTAACTCATTCTTCAGTTGAACGGGTTATACTGCCTGATAGTGCAGTACTGCTCGATTACATGCTGCATAAGTTTAAAGGAGTAATGGAGGAGTTAGTAGTCAATGAGGATAATATGAAGCTCAATCTGGAGAAGACTCTAGGTCTGACTTTTTCTCAGCGCTTAATGCTGGCCTTAGTGGAAAAGGGACTGCGCCGAGAAGACGCCTATGAGCTGGCCCAGAGAAATGCAATGACTGCCTGGGAAGAAAAGAAAGATTACAGAAAGCTGATTGCCGCTGATCAGGAAATTAGAGAATATTTAAATGAGAAAGAACTTGATCAGATTTTCGACTGGCAGGTTTATTTAAAAAACATTGATCGGGTTTTTGCGCGGACAGGATTAATTTAAGGATGCATATTCACTTTATTTTTGTTAAACTATAGTTAAGAGCTAAGAAGTTAGTATTTAATAGTCCTTAACTCAGATAAAGGAGAACTGCTGGAGAGAACAATATTTAATATTTAATTAAAATATTTTAGTAAAACAGTAGAGCTGAAAAGATTAAATTAAAGAATAAGTGAGGAGAGAATTTAAATGTCTAATAAGATAGTTGTTGGTGCACAGTGGGGCGATGAAGGCAAAGGTAAGATTACTGATATGCTGGCTGAAACTGCTGATTTAGTTGTTCGCTATGGAGGCGGAAATAATGCCGGTCATACAGTAATAGTTGATCAGGAAAAATTTGAACTGCACTTGATTCCATCCGGAATTTTATATGAGGATAAAAAATCTGTCCTGGGTGGAGGAGTAGTAATTGACCCTGAGGCCATGGTTGAGGAGATGGAGGGCCTAGAAGATCGGGGAATTTCCCTGGCCAACCTTTATATTTCCGAAACAGCCCATGTAATTATGCCCTACCACAGAATGCTTGATGCCCTGGAGGAAGAACGTAAAGGGGACAGTAAAATTGGAACTACCGGTAAAGGAATTGGACCCTGTTATACAGATAAGACTGCCCGCCGGGGAATTAGAATTGCCGATCTGCTGGATGAAGGCAGATTGAGAGCCAAACTGGAAAAAGCACTTGATTATCATAATGTATTATTAGAAAAGGTTTATAATGCAAAAACATTAAAAGTGGAAGAAATTATTAAAGAATACCAGCCGTACATAGAAAAGTTGAGACCATATGTAACAAATACATCTCTACTGCTTAATGAAGCTCATAAAAAAAATCAAAAAATATTTTTCGAAGGAGCTCAGGGGACATTACTTGATGTAGATTACGGTACCTACCCCTTTGTAACCTCTTCCAATCCGACTGCTGGCGGAGTCTGTACCGGGACTGGTATGGGACCCACAACTATAGATGATGTAATTGGAGTTACTAAAGCCTACCTCACCCGAGTTGGAGCAGGACCCTTCCCGACAGAACTGGATAACGAACAGGGAGAATATCTAAGAGATAAGGGACATGAGTTTGGAGTTACTACTGGCCGCCCCCGCCGATGTGGTTGGCTGGATATTCCGATTTTAAAACATGCAGTCAGAGTTAATGGTTTAACTGAGATTGCTCTGACTAAAATAGATGTTTTAACCGGTCTGGATGAGATTAAAGTCTGTACAGCCTATAAGCACGGAGAAGAAATTGTCGAAGAATTTCCTCCCTATCTGGAAAGTGAAATTCCTTATGAGCCGGTTTACGAAGAATGGCCAGGTTGGGAAGAAGATATTACTGAGATTAGAGATTTTGAAAAACTGCCCGAAAATGCTAAAAAATACATAGAAAGAATTGAAGAACTGATCGGAATTCCGGCTAAAATAATTAGTGTTGGACCTGGCCGGAAACAGGCAATTATCAGATAAATAAAAGACGAGGAGGATCGGTTATGAAGGTATTAATAGTAGGAAATGGAGGCAGAGAACATGCCTTAGCCTGGAAGCTATATCAGAGCGAAAAAGTAGATAAAATCTACGCTGCTCCAGGTAATGATGGAATGTTAGAAATTGCAGAAAGAGTTGATATAGAAACAGATGAGATAGAATCCCTGGCCAATTTTGCTCGTGAAAATGAAATTGGAATGACTGTTGTTGGTCCGGAAGAGCCACTGGTGGCAGGGATAGTTGATTATTTTGTTGAGCGTGATTTGCCGATATTTGGACCTAAAAAACAGGCAGCACTGCTGGAAGGTAGTAAAGCTTTTGCCAAAGAAATTTTAAATAAATACAATATTCCAACCGGAGAGTACGAAGTTTTTACTGATCCGGACTCTGCTCTAAACTATCTTGAAAATGCTGAATATCCTCTTGTAGTTAAGGCTAATGGCCTGGCAGGTGGGAAGGGAGTAATTGTTGCTTCTAATTACCAGAATGCTCAGGATGCGGTTTCCAGAATTATGGAGGATAAGGCATTTGGTGATGCGGGTGACAGAATTGTAGTAGAGGATTTCATTGAAGGAGAAGAAGTTTCTATTTTTGCTCTGACAGATGGCCAGACTATTCTTCCTGTAACCAGTACCAGAGAGCATAAGGCAGTTTTTGAGGGAGAAGAGGGGCCGAATACTGGTGGTATGGGATCATATTCTCCTTCCCCCTATGTAGATGCAGAAGTAATGGATCAGATCTGTCGTGAGATCTTAAGACCGACCCTTCATGCTTTAAACAGTGAAGGGATTGATTACCGGGGTGTGATGCATGTTGGGATTATTCTGACCGAAAATGGTCCGGAAGTAATTGATTACAATGCGCGTTTTGGAGATCCAGAAACTCAGGTTATTATGCCGCTGCTGGCAGAAGATCTGCTGGAGCTGATGCAGATGACCAATGATGTAAAATTAAAATATAAAAAAGAGATTAATGTTTATGGCAGTGATGCAGTCTGTGTGATTCTTGCTGCCGCTGGTTATCCTCTAACTTATGAGACAGGTTATGAGATTAAAGGATTAGAAAATCTTAAGCATCATGATGATCTAATTGTTTTTCATTCTGGGACCAGGCTTGAAGATGGGAAATATTACACTGATGGTGGCAGAGTTCTCGGAATGACAGCAGTTGGAGAAGGAATCTTAAGCGTTATTGATTCTGTTTACAATTATATTAATGAGGTAGAGTTTAAAGACATGCATTACAGAACTGATATTGGTTTTACTATCTCAGAGGTGCCTGAAAACTCAGTTGAGTAATTTAGACAAAAAATAACAAAAACCGACAGGTGCTGCGTACCTGTCAGTTTTTGTTGATATTTGCAGCAGAGATAGAGCTTGCATTTGTCTCCTGGAGTCGGTATAATAAACTTGAGTATGGAACTTATATTTTTATTTTAATAGATGGTTCGACAAAAACTTACAAGTACCGGGTACCCATCGGTTCTTGTCGAATTCAGGAGGTAAAATTTATGTTTAAAAGATTAAAATGCGATATTAATGCAGTTTTTGATAGAGATCCAGCAGCTGATAATCTGCTGGAGGTTATCCTGGCTTATTCAGGCTTGCACGCTCTGCTTTTTCACCGTTTTTCGCACTGGCTTTACAGTAAGGGATTAAGAACGATCCCCCGTCTTATTTCCCAGCTTTCTCGTTTTTTGACTGGAATTGAAATTCATCCAGGAGCAGAAATTGGCTGTGGATTTTTTATTGATCATGGTATGGGGGTAGTAATTGGTGAGACAACTGAGATTGGTGATAACGTAACTCTTTATCAGGGAGTGACTCTGGGAGGAACAGGTAAAGAACGTGGCAAACGTCACCCTACTATAGGGAACAATGTAGTGATTGGCGCTGGAGCTAAAGTGCTTGGTTCAATTAAAATTGGTGATGATGCTAAAATTGGTGCTGGCTCGGTTGTTTTAAAAGATGTGGAGGAAAATTCCACGGTTGTCGGTATTCCCGGACGAGTTGTAACCCGTGATGGCCGAAGAGTTCATCCGGAACGCGATTTAGAACATGCTGATCTTCCAGATCCAATTCGGGATAAACTGCGCGAATTGGAAGCAGATTTTTCAAAACTAAAAAAAGAAATTTTAACCAGTGATTCATTTGAAGATGTCGGTTAAAATTGAGAGTTTAAAATTTAATATAAATATTACAGATGACAGTTTCCCTCAGGGAGCTGTCATTTTTTTCTTGCTGTGATATAATAAAATTACTGAATTATAATTTTAATTAAATTTGGGAATTATTCTGCTTTGTTATTTAGGAGGAAGAGCGAAATGGGTATCAAAAAAATTAAGGTTTCAAACTTTAAAAGTTTTAAGGAACTGGAAGTTAATTTAAAACAATTTAATGTTTTTGTGGGAGCTAATGCGGCCGGAAAGTCCAGCTTTATTCAAATATTTGATTTTATTAGAGATATAATTCGCAGTGGCTTAAGCAATGCTATTTCAATGCAGGGGGGAGTTGAATATCTAAGAAATATTAATATTGGAGATCAGGAGCCCCTTAAGGTAGAGATTATTTTTGATCGCCCCAATATACAGAAGATTGAAAAAGAAAATAATGATAATCTACTCTGTCGAGAAGCTTATGAAAGCAAATATCAATTCAAAATTGATTTTAATGGTGAAGATTATATAGTTAAAGAGGATCAATTAACTCTTAAATTTAAATACCATGAGATTGAAAAGAAAAACCAAATAGCTGAGAAAACTAGAAGACAAAAGGAAATGGGAGAAGTTATTCTCACATTGTTGAAAGAAGATAATAATCTAGATATTAAAATTGATAAAGATACTTTAAAAACAGATCAGATTAAAATTAATAAAGACAATATATTACCTTCATTTGTAGAAGAAATTAGCCTTTCTGATAAGGAATTGATTTTAGAGACCCCATTTGCTTTTATTATTGAGCGCTCACTTAAAGAAATTTTAGGTGGTATTTCAATTTACAATATTAATCCCTTATTATCTAAAAAAGCAACTCCTATAACTGGTAAGGCAGAATTAGAAGAAGATGGGGAAAATCTGGCCATAGTATTAAAAAATATAATTGAAAATCCAGAAAAGGCAAGGAAATTTTCTAATATAGTTAAAGATATTCTTCCTTTTGTCAAGAATATTGATATTGAAAAATTTGCTGATAAATCATTACTTTTCAAATTAAAAGAAGAATATTCCCAAAAAGATTATATTCCAGCTTCAATTCTTTCTGATGGAACTATAAGTACAATTGCTTTAATAATCGCCCTTTATTTTGAAGAGAAAAAAATTGCAATAATAGAAGAGCCTGAAAGAAATATTCATCCTCATCTTATTTCTAAATTGGTAGATATGTTCATTGATGCATCAAAACATAAACAGATTTTGATAACCACTCATAATCCAGAGTTGATCAAGTACATTGATTTGCAGGATTTATTTTTGGTTCATCGTGATACAAGTGGATTTTCTAAAATTACCAAACCCGTAGAAAATAAAGAAGTTAAAATATTTCTTGAAAATGACATGGGAATAGATGATTTGTATATACAAAATTTACTGGAGGTGTAGTTTTTGTTGCATTAGAAAAAAATAATTCGTTTAGATATTTTTTCAATAAATTTATTAATATAAATTAAATCACTTAAAATGGGGGAATTAAAAATGCAAAAGAGGAAGCTTGGGAAAACTGGATTGGAAATTAGTTTACTGGGATTTGGAGGATTTCATTTAATAGAAATTCCTGCCGATCAGGCTGCTAACTTATTAAATACCTATTTAGATAGAGGAGGTAATTATCTTGAGACTGCGGCTTCTTATGGTGATGGGGAATCAGAAAAGAAGATAGGAGAAATTGTAAAGCAAAGAAGAGATGAGATTATACTTGCCAGCAAAACTGGTGTTAGAGATGCTAAAGGAGCAATGGAGGAAATAGATCGGAGCTTAAAAAACCTGCAGACAGATCATCTTGACATTATTTTTATGCATGGTGTTGGTGATCAGGACGATTTAAATGATATATTAAAACCGGGCGGTTCACTGGAAGCAGCTAAAAAGGCAAAAGAAATGGGAAAGGTAAAACATATCGGAATTACTGGACATGGCCAGCCTGATGTTTTAATTGAAGCTTTAAAAACAGGCGAATTTGAAGTAATGATGACACTTTTCAACTATTTTGATAAATTCAACTTCCCTAAATTAGAAGCGGAATTGCTGCCTCTGGTTAAAGAAAAAAACATTGGTACTCTCTGCATGAAACCACTTGCGGATGGATTTTTATGGCAGAACGTGGAAGATGCTTTTCGTTATGTTTTTTCTTTGCCTGTAGATGCTGTAGTGACAGGAATGAATAATAGAGAAATGCTTGAAATGGATTTAAAACTGGCAGAGGAGTTTGAGCCAATGAATGAGGCTGAAAAAGAAGAATTGTTCGCTAATGCTGAGGAACTGGGAGATTATATCTGTCGTCAGTGTGATAGCTGCAGTGTATCGCAAAAATTTGGAGAAAATATTAAAGATGTATTTAGAATGGAAGGCTATTTTGATCGTCAGATGTATGATGGCAGGCCCAGAAATCCTGCTGAATATGCCCTGAGAGATCGTCTCCGTTTCTGGTTTGGCGATAGGGAACTGGCAGAAGAAAGATATAAGAAGCTGGATCTTAGTGCGGCAGATTTATTGGAAAAAACGACTGAATTTAAAGCCTGTAAGTATGGTCTTGATCTAAAAAACAAGCTGGAGATAGTTGATTATAAACTGGGCGAAAGTGATATAATGAATTAGAATAGAGTTAACAAAAAGCCCAGCTTTAAGGCTGGGCTTTTCTAAAGATTAATATAAAGCCGATTTTACACGACAGCTGTATATTATCTGCATATTTTATAAAGAGACTAATTCATATTCTTTACTGCCCATTCCAATCTCTGCAGCATAATCAATCTGTCTAACACCACCATCAGTATTTGGATGAACTGCTTTAAACTTATTTTCTCCCGGCTTCAAATCACGATCTTCAAGCATTCCTTTAGGCTCAGCCTGATTAACCAGATCTAAAGAGGCCTGCTCCAGAGCGACCGGATCTTTTGAAGCCAGAATACCAATATCATTAACAATTGGACGATCACTCCAGCCGGCACAATCACAGTCAGGTGAAACATTAGTAATGAAATTAATATAAACATTTTTTCTATCCTTTACAATTCCATAAGTAAATTCAACCTGACGCTCTTCCATACCTTCACTGGTTGACTCCCATTCTACAGAAATTGCATCTGTTGGGCAGGTGACAACGCATTCCCCACAACCAATACAAATTTCATGATCAATATAACTTTCATCTTCATTAATGATAATACAGTTTTCTGGACAGTGTTTGACACACTTCATACACTTAATACATTCTGATTCGGTAATTTCAGGTAGAACTGCCGAATGCATCATCTGCTTTCCAGCTCGACTGCCCAGTCCCATTCCAATATTTTTAAAAGTTCCTCCAAAACCAGCCAGTTCATGACCTTTAAAATGAGCAAGACTAATTAAAACATCTGCCTCCAGTACTTCCGAAGCAATACGAACATTATCAAAATGCTTAAGATTAACTTCAACTTCAGTAGAGCCTTTACCTTTTAGCCCATCTGCAATAATAATTGGTGCCTGGACGGTAGCATAACCAAATCCATTTCCGATGGCTGAGTTTAGGTGATCTACAGAATTGGACCTTTGTCCACTGTAGAGAGTATTAGCATCAGTCAAAAATGGTTTTCCTTTTAATTTCTTTGCAATTTGAACAATTTCGCGGGTAAAAACCGGTCTAATAAAAGCTGTATTTCCGGGTTCTCCAAAATGTTGTTTAATTGCCACAAAATCATCTTCCTCAATTAATTCGTGAAAACCTGCCTTATAAAACAATTTCCCCAATTTTTTAACCATACTTTCACTATTCGTTGTTGATTTCATATCGGCAATATAAACTTTGCTTGCCATAAAAAATCTCCCCTTTCAAATAAAATTGATTTGTAAAGTCAGTGTTTTTAATTAGCTGATTGTATTTTGTCATTTACTTTAATGGCAGTTTTGCTGCCCAGGAGTCCCAGACAGTAGATTGTAATTCCAATTATAATTAAAAGCCAGCTCGAATTTTCACTCAGCAGTTTGTAGCCCAGTAAAAATTCACTTAAAATTATAAAACTAATAAAACCATAAAACGGGAAAAAAGCAGTGGAGAAAACAATTTCAGTCTTTCTCTTATATTTTTTAAAAATATAAGAAGTGATTTCTGTCAAAATTCCTGCACTCAAAATAGCTATTCCCATAAATACAGTAATGAAACTCATCATTATAGCAAAAAGAAGTGATAGAATGAGAATAACTCCATTTTTATTTATTTTTATTAAAGGAAAAGTATACATAAAGGCCAAAAATGGCGCCATCATAATAAATTTTGAGCCGGGTAAAGGCAGAATATAAGAAGAAAAATAAAAAATAAAACCTAAGACAATAATTAAGGCAACTGTAATTCCCATCAAAGAAATTTCTCTATTTTTAAAATGCATAAATCTCTCCTCACAGTTAAATTATTTCTGTTTTTTGATTAAGACTCCCATTGTTTCATAAGCAAAATCAACTGCCTTAAGGTATTTGTTATAAAGTTTTTTTGGATCAAGCTGATTTTTTCTTTCTATTAAGGCAACCTGGTCCCATTTAACTCGCTCAAAAGCAATAACAAGATTTAAGATTTCTCCCATTACACCTTCTCTGATTAAAATTGCTTCTTTTATTTCTTCTGTCAGAGCTGTTTCCTCCATAATTTTTGCCATAGATCTATTTAAAAAGGCATCCAACATGGAAAAAATCCCCATTGTAAAAAGGTCTTCGCTTTTATCAGCTGCGTTAAATTCTTCAGCAAGCGATTCGGCAAATTTAGCTCTGGTTAGTGTATTAACAAAGAGAATATTTGGTTTATCATCTTTTAAACCATTAATTAAGTAGAGAAGACTCCATTTTTTAAGACCTTTAACGCCAAGTAAAGCAGAAGCCTGTTTAATTGAAGCCACATTATAGCCATAAGAAGCTGAGTTAATAGTTTTTAAAAGGCTAAAAGACATAGAAATGTCATTTTTTATTATATAGGAAATTATGCTTTTGCAGGAATGTGGATAACTTTGTAGAAGGATAAAAATATTATGAGCCCAAAACAAAGAAGAAATCATATTAAAGTTAAAACAATATTGAATGATCACTGGGAAGAGTTTAAGATAGAACATCTTCCAGGTAGAGTGCCTGCTGATATGTTAAATCATGTAATTGACCAGGTAGAAAAATCAATGGAATGTGGTAAACCAGAAAATGGTTATGCTAAATATAAATGCCTGGACTGTGGTGAAGAGCATATTGTCAGCTTCAGCTGTAAAAGTAGGTTCTGCTCCAGATGTGGTAAAGTCTATGTAGATAAATGGGTAGACAAACAGGTTGATATGATCTTAGATGTTAGCCATAGACACATGGTATTTACCGTTCCAGAAGAATTAAGAGGATATATCTACTGGCAGAGAGATATCATAAAAGAATTAAGTGATAAAGTGGCAGAATTAATTCAGCGATATATAGATAAAAAAGGTAAAATTCATGAATATGAAGCTGGAATAATAACAGTAGTTCATACCTTTGGTCGTGATATGAGCTTTAATCCTCATGTGCATGCGTTAATAGCAGAAGGTGCATTAGATAAATATCATCAGTGGAGTAAAGTAGGATATTTTTCCTATAAATATTTAAGAAAAGCCTGGCAGAAAGTACTTTTAGATATCTTTAAAGAAAGATTTTCTGATGATCAAAAGGTTCAAAATCTAATTAGATATTTCTATAGAAGATACAAAGAAGGTTTTTATGTCAATGCAGAAAGCAGAATGAATAGTGCCCGAGGAGCAGCAAAATACATAGGAAGATATTTAGCCAGACCAGCTATTGCAGAATATAGAATTTTAGAGTATGATGGGAAAAAGGTAAGGTTCTGGTATGAAGATCATAAAACAAAAAAGAGAGTGGAATTAGAGCTATCAGCCATGAAATTCATTGGCAGAATAATAATGCATATTCCACCTAAATATTTTAAGATGACCAGACGATATGGACTCTACAGAAGAGGCTACAACAAAAGAGTAAAAAAGATAGTGGCTCTCTGGAAATACATGAAAAGAAGACAGTTAAGACTAATCACAGAGCAGAAAGTTACTAGATCATTAAGCTGGAGAGAAAGAATGATAAAAAGTTTTGGAAAAGATCCAGTAAGGTGTAAAAACTGTGGTAAAGAGATGGTGTTGTATGAGATCTGGCATCCATTATATGATTTTCTGTATCATATAGAACATACCGATGATAATGGAAGATATATTAAAAGCAATAGTTGGGAGGTTGATCCAAGATATGAAAGAAAAAAACTGGCAAGAAAATATGGATATCCCATTCCATTCCCCAGAAGAAACAGACAAAGAGTGGTATAAGTTTGAATGTCCCAAGTGTGGGGAAGAAGATGAAGTCCCAGGTTATGTAATAGATGAGTTTGCAATGGGAAAAGATTTGAAAGAAGGAGAAATGCCAGGAGTGGCATGTCCTGAATGTGGTGCGGAAATGAAGTTTAAATACACATTTGAAAGATAAATCCCTACTAAAGAAATATTAATTAACTTCTATAGTAGGGTGGCCGTCAGGCCATTTTGTTCTAAGTTTTTCTATTTTGTCGAAATCGACATCTGCTTTATTTAACTCCTTTAAAACATTAAGATAATTTATTTTATAACCTGGAGTTCCACTATCATTTACCATGTCAGCTTTTGTAAAGAAAACCCCCTGAAAATAATCAAAGCCGGCTGCTTTTGCTTCTTTAAATTGATGGTGTTCATCGATATTTTGGGCCAGAAATTTTATTTGCGAAGAGTTTTTATTCCTTATAGTTTCTATAAAACTTCTGTGCTCGGTTTTAGAAGCCTTTTTATAATCAATTTTGATAATATCTGCATACTCATAAAGGTTAACAGCTGGATTTTTTACTGATTGATTTAAAATAAGCAGACAGCCGTTATCTTTTAATTTTTTGATTGTATTGATTATCTCATTTTTCAGCTTAATATCTTCCGAAATTTCAATACCTAGATTATCTTTTGAGACAAGTTGAGGTACTTCACTCTGGATCAAATCAGCATTAAAATGAATAAAAACTTTTTTGCCATCAGCGAGATTGCTGTTTTCAAAGAACTTAATATCATCGCTAATTTCTTCTATAAAAAGCTTTGAGTTTTTTGATATACCTTTTTCTTCAATAGAATTTTTGAAGATGATCTCATAAGCAAATACTTCTTGATTGGAGTCGAGAACTGGCTTCCTGGCAGCAATATATTTTCCCATTTAATATCACTCTCTTTTTGAAATTATTTTATGTACTTAATATTCCCTGCTTAAATAATTATTGGTAAAATAAAAGCTTTAAAATACCGTTAATGTAAATTATACACTAAAAACTATAATTTTACAAAAAAAATAGCCCGGTAGGTTGGGGGTCCTCCGGGCCTTTCACAGGGGAAATTCTTCTATATCAAATTATCGGGGTAAACTTTATTAAAAAAACAAAAAATCGACAAAATTTATATTAAATATTAATTATTGTTAGGCAAAGATTCCAGTAGAAAGATATCGCTCACCTGTATCAGGAGCAATAACAACAATTCTTTTTTCTTTACCGACTTCTTCTGCCAGTTTGAGGGCAGCCGCAACTGCAGCACCAGTCGAAATACCAGCAAAGATACCTTCTTTTGCTGCTAAGTCCTTAGCGGTTGCAAATGCTTCTTCATTTGTTACCTTTTCAACTCGATCAATAATCTCAGTATTTAAAACTTCAGGTATAAAACCTGCTCCTATACCCTGAATTTTATGTGAACCGGGTTTATCTCCAGAGATAACAGCAGAATTTTCAGGTTCAACAGCTACCACCTGCAGATTATTAATTCTTTCTTTTAGTTTTTCACCTGTACCAGTAATTGTGCCACCGGTACCTACACCGGCAACCAGATAATCAATTTTAGCTTCTGTTTCAGAAATAATTTCCTGAGCCGTTGTCTGCCGATGAATGTCAGGATTTGCAGGATTTTTAAACTGTGAGAGGATAAATCCATCTCGCTCAGCTGCAATTTCTTCTGCTTTTGAGATAGCACCTTTCATACCTCCAGATGCTGGAGTCAGCACTAATTCTGCCCCATAAGCCTTAAGCATCTGTCTTCTTTCCTGACTCATTGATTCGGGCATTGTCAGCACAACCTTGTATCCTCTGGCAGCTCCAACCATGGCAATTCCTATACCTGTGTTTCCACTTGTTGGCTCTACTAAAACACCACCTGGTTTAATTTTACCTGATTTTTCAGCTTCATTTATCATATTAAAAGCTATTCTATCTTTAACACTGCCACCAGGATTGAAACTTTCGAGCTTAAGTACAACCTCAGCAGAACCGTCACTTACTAAATTATTCAATCTGACTAAAGGGGTATTTCCAATTAATTCAGTTACATTATTATAAATCATAAGTACCTCCCAAAACTTTTAGATAAAACTTTTTAAAGTTGAGCACTTTACTTTGATTTATATTATAATATAGTATAGTAATACTGTCAACTATATTATAAAAAAAGAATATATTTTTATATTTCTATTTGTATTTCTAGCTGAGATAGTAATAATTTTGACATTTTTTTCAAAAAAGGTATAATGTAATTATCATAGAAATATGTATATAGGTTAAGTGACAGAGTCATTATTTAAAAATAATATTTAATCTAATTGCTAAACGAGGAGGAATTAAAATGTCTCATTTCTTTGCAAAGGTTTTTTCGACCATGGTAGCTCTATTAGTGGCTGCTTATTTACTGCCCGGTATTACAGTTACCGGAGTCTGGGCCGGTTTTTTTGCAGCTGTTGTTTTAGGATTTGTCAATGGATTTATTAGACCTATTTTTACTATTTTGACAATACCGTTTACAATTCTTACTTTTGGATTGTTCTTACTGGTGATAAATGCAATTATGCTTTCTTTAACTTCTGTTTTAGTGCCCGGTTTTGCAGTCAGTGGCTTCTTTTCGGCGTTGATTGCTTCTATTATTGTAAGTTTTGTATCAAGCATCCTGCACAATATGTTTGAAGAGTAATTATCAATTTTTCAGTTTAAAAAGGGATAGTGTCAGGAGGTTTAGAAATGAAAAAAACAGCAGCAATTTTTATATTTATGACTTTAATTATATTTACAGTTAGTGGGGCTGCTTTTGCTGATCAAATTGAACTTCAGAGTGGGGAGAAGCTGAGGGGAGAGGTCCAGAATGAAACTCTGGGCCTGCAGACAGATTATGCGAAATTAAACTTACAAAAGCAATATATAAGTAAAATTGATCGAGAAGTTAGAAATGAAACGGAAATCTTTGTTTTAAGAGCTTCAGAAAACAACAGGTTCAGCGGTCAGCTGCTTGCAGATATTAGATTTCTGGTTAATGGTTCTGAGAGAGTTTTTACAGTTTCGGATATTAAAAGTGTTGATTTTTCTACTAACAGTCCCTTTAATGCTAATAAAGATATTTCAGTTAGTTTAAGGAATGGTGATTTCTTCTTTGCCAGTACAGTAGAAAATGCAATCAGTATTAATACTTCTCTAGGGAGCCCACTAAATATCAACTATAGTAATCTGACATCGATTGAGTATTTAAGTGGAGAGAAGACCTATTTAATAAAGCGCAAAAACTCTTCAGATATTAAATCAAATTTACAGGGTCAAAAAATAATTGTCTGGCCTGCGGCTGCCGAAATTGTTGAGCTTAGATTTGATCATGTAAGTAAGATTAATTTTAATTAACCACTAATTATAAATTGTCGAATTTTGATTCTTGAAAAAAAGAAACTTTTGTAATAAAATTATAATAATATAAATCAAGTTTATAATAGGAGGAATTTGAATGGAGAATGAGCCGCCGGAAGATTATTACAGTGAATACGAAATCGATTTACGAGAATACATAATGCTTTTATGGAATAATAAATTTTTTATTGGTTCTGTGGTGATTATTGCTATATTGATAGCATTTGCTTACAGTACTTTTATTATTGAGCCAGTATATGAGGCCAAGTCAACACTGCTGATTTTAACTCCGAGATATACAACTTCTCTGGAGGTAGAATCTTTTTCTATAGATACCTATAGAAATTTAGCAACTACTGATTCTATAAAACAAAAGGTTATCAATGATTTGGATTTGAGAAATGAGAGTGGAGAAAGATATAGTGCTGATCAATTAGATGGCATGATGAGTATTGAAATTCTAGCTTCTGAGGAAAATGATAATGGAGATGCACCTTTAATAGAACTTAGAGTTAAAAACAGGGATCCTGAACTGGCTGCTAACATTGCTAATGCCTGGGCAAAAAATTTTATAAAAGATAGTCGAGAAATTAGAAAAAATGAAGTGATAGAGGTTGCTACGGTTATCCAGGAACAATTTAAAGACACGGAAGAAAAACTAAACAATTTAAAATCAGATTTATTGGCTTTTAGTAAAGAGAATCGATTAGGGTTATTAAGACAAAGACTTAGTAATAGAGAAAATAAGTTAAACGAAAATAATAAGAAAATACTGGATCTGGAAAAAACTATTGGCGCAAAAAAGGCAAGGTACAAAATTATTATTTCTCAGTTAGATAAAATGGAAAAGGATGGGAAGTGGATTGGAGAATTAAGAAACGAAGTTAATATAGGAAACAATTATGGTTTATTAAAAGTTAAAGATCAGTTCTTAAATTATCAGGAGAAATTAAAGAATTTTAATCAGGAGAATGATCTTAATTTAATACAGGAAGAAATTAAATCTGCAAGAAATAATATTACCAAGTACCAGAATAGAATATCAGAATTAAAAAATAAAATGGTAAATTTAAGAGAAGAAAATCAAAATCTGAATGAGGTATTAGGAGAAGAAGACTCTCGTTGGATAGTTAATAGAAGTATAGACAACAATACACTTTGGGAGAATATTTTATCAGAAAAAGAACTTAATTTATTAAAAAAATTAAAGTTAGAAGATGAAATTGTAAATCCTATTTACAAAAAAGCCAAGAATAATTTAACTGATAATCGTGTTATATTAAAAAAGATTCCAACCTTAATAAAATATTACAATAGCCAGATTGAGAATGAAAACAATAGATTAAAAAAATTAAACGAAGAATATTATGGTCTTGAATTAATTAAGAATAATATTAGTAATAATTTATCAATGTATAGAGATTCCTATAATAGTTTTGCTAAGAGATATGAAGATTTAGTTAATAAAAAGGTGAATTTAGAACTTGAATTAGAAGAAATAAGTGCTGAATTGGCATACTACCGTAAAGATGAAAGTAAATTAACTTCAGAAATTAAAGAAATGCAGAATCAGTTATGGGAAGCGGAGAATGAAAAGTCTTTACTTGAACAAAGAATAAAAGATGTAAAAAATACTTATAGTTCTTTAGCTTCTAGAGTCGAAGAAGCTAGGATTACAGAAGCACAAAGGACAAGTGATGTTAAGTTTTATGCGGAAGCAGTAACACCTTCGAAACCTCTTGGAAATAATAGTAAACTTAATATGGCTATAGCAGCTGTTTTAGCACTTATGCTTGCAGTTTTTATAGTATTCTTTAGAGAGTTTATGAAAGAACATAACTAAAGATAACTAAATAATCATTAAGAAGAAGTCTCTTTTCTTTTAAGTTGTTTTTTATAACTTAAGAAAAGAGACTTTTTAGTTTTAAATTTGTGATGAAAGTTTGAAAATTCCAAAAACAGATTGTTTTATTTTGTAAAATAATGTAGAATAATAATTAGGAGGCTAAAATATAATTTGTGGGGAGCGATATAGATGAATAGTGAAGGAAATAATAACCACCAGATGTATTATGATGAATATGAAATTGATTTAAGAGAATATATACTTCTTTTGTGGGATAATAAATTTTTTATAGGCGGGCTTGTAATACTGGCTGTTATAGCTGCTTTTTTGTTCAGCACTTTTTTTATTGCTCCGACTTATCAGACTCAGGCCAGAATACAGCTTTCCAATTATGAAGGTTTATACAGTAACCCTGAGCTGTACAACTTTTAAGCAGCACTGATCTAATGCAGAAAGTAATGGCAGCAGAAAATATAGATTTGACAGCTGCTCAATTAAATTCCTATATTAATAATAACTTGAATATCAGTCAAATAAGTAATACTTCAATTATTACAATAACAGTAAAAAATAATGAGCCTCAATTAACTCAAAATATTGCAGAGGGTTTAATTAGTAACTTTGAAGCAGACTCTAATAAATATTTTGAAAATAAATTGAAAAATGATAGGGAATATATTTCTGCTCTTAAAACCGATCTAAAAGATCTAAGCTCTGATCTAGAAAGAAATCAAAACTTAATTCAAGAAAGTAGAGAAAAGGGAAAAAGTGAGGTTGCTTCCTTATTAATTCAGGAAAATTCTTCTCTTCAGGATTCACGTCTGGAGTTAAGAAGAGAAATTGAAGAAAGAGAATCAGAACTTGAAAACTTTTATCCACTGGAAGTTTTAGATGCACCATACTTGCCTGAAAATCCGACTAGTCCGAACATAAAGTTAAATGTTGCAATTGCAGCAGTGCTGGCCCTAATGCTGGCAGTGTTTATAATCTTCTTTAGAGAATTTATGAAAGAAGAATAGAAAACTTAATCAAAAATGAACATATTAAAACCCCGGTAGAAATTTAAATTTTAATTTCTCCGGGGTTAAATTATTTAATTCAAGATACACCAGCTTAAAGCTTTCTTTTTACCCTGCTGTATATTATTTAAAGTTTTAAATTTTGGACGCCCATAATTTAAATAAAGGTTCTTAAACTCCTTAATATATTCTAATTCAGCGGGCGCTGCTACTTTTTCGGCTCTTTTAAAGAGCTCTGTGGTTAATGATTCTAGCTTCTGGTTTTCTTGAGAATTAATTACTTTATTTTTAAATTGCAGAAATTCCTGCTGATTGTAATTTAAAGACTGCTGATAATAATAATCAAGATTATCCTGATTATAAAAGATAGCTTTTAATAACGCGGCAAAGGCAAAATTATAGGGATAGGGCAGAGCATCAGCGGATCTAATTTCTATGTATTTTTTAGTCCTGATATCCGGAAAAACCATTGAAAGAAAATGGTCAATAGTTTCTGCTTTATCGTTTTCCATAAGCTCTTTAATTTTAGTCGAACCACTGTAAGCTAAATTACCTTCTTCTAAGTTTATAATTGCAGGGGTATTAAGTATATATTCTGCATAATCTCTGTAACCAAACTCTTTATCAAAAACGCCTTTAATAATGCCAGAACGCTCACTGTCACAGTTGGCCCAGATTGTCTCTCTAATGCTTGAGGATGCTGCTGTTTTCCCCTCAAAAAAAGGAGTGTTGTCAAAAAGATAGTAGACCAGGGGAGTTAAAAAATAGCCAACTCTAAATTTTTTAATGTAATCTAGTTCATTAACATAATCAATATTCATCTGGACAGAGGCAGTACCTTTCATCATATTGTGAGCATACTTACCGGTGCCTTTAAAGTATTTGTACATTAAGTCATAACGTTTTTTTGGCAGCAGAGGTAGATCTTTAATTGAACTTTCCGGTTGATAACCGAGAACAGCCAGTTTTTGACTTCTGCTATTTAAAATTTCTTTGATTTCTTCTATAAAACTTAGATAAATTTCTTTAGTCTGCTCTAAATCAGCAAAGGGAATAATGCTCAATTCAAGCTGGCCACCTGGTTCCAGGGTTACAGACCGTTGTTTATCAGTAAGTCCAATTAAATTTTCACCTTCAAAGACCTTTTCCCAGTTTCCTTTACTTAACTGTTTCAGCAAAGATTCAATTCCCTGCTCTTCTGAATATTTAACAGCAGTTAAATCTTCTTTTAAAATGAGATGTTCAAATTCCATTCCGACTTTGTGATTTTCTTTTTTACTTTCAGCTTCTTTAAAATAAATTGCAAAACTTTCGATCTGTTTTTGGTAGTCCATAACTGATCCTTTCTTTTTATTATTTATATAATTTGATAGCTTTTTTAACCTAAAATGTCAGCATTTAGTTAGCTGTTCAGCCGTAATTAAGTTGATTGCTTTACTTATATATACTATTATAACTTAAATTTGCTTTTCCTGCATTTAATTATAAAAAATATTGCTTAAGTTATTAGCTGACGGAAATTGTCGAGCTTTTTGTTTGAATCTCAGAACTGTTTATAATAAAATTAAAGTTGATAAATTATTCATCAATTATAAAATTTACATACAGGGGAGAATGATAATATGAAAATCACAGTAGCAGGGGCTGGATATGTGGGGCTGTCCAATGCAGTTTTGCTTGCTCAGAATCATGAGGTAACAGCAGTCGATGTCTTAGAAGAAAAAGTGGAAATGATCAATAGAAGAAAGTCGCCGATTGTTGATCCAGAGCTTGAAGACTATCTAGAAAATAAAGAACTTGATTTAAAGGCAACCACTGATGCGCTTAAAGCATATCGGGAGGCTGATTATGTAATAATTGCTACCCCAACTAACTATGATCCGGATCAGAATTATTTTAATACCAGAACTGTAGAAGCTGTTGTGGCTAATGTACTTTCCTTTAACGAAGATGCCGTGATGATTATTAAATCAACTGTACCGGTTGGTTATACTAAAGAACTGCGGGAAAAATTTGATACAGAAAATATTATATTTTCCCCGGAATTTTTGAGGGAAGGTAAGGCACTTTATGATAATCTTTATCCCTCTCGCATTATTGTTGGAGAACAGTCTCAAAGGGCCCAGGAATTTGCTAATCTTTTAGTTGAAGGTGCTGAAAAAGAAGATATTTCAGTCTTGTTTACGGATTCCACCGAAGCAGAAGCGATAAAACTGTTTGCTAATACCTATCTTGCAATGCGGGTAGCTTTTTTTAATGAACTCGATACCTATGCTGAGGTCAGGGATTTAGACAGTAAACAGATTATTGAAGGGGTCGGCCTGGATCCTCGCATAGGAGATCATTATAATAATCCTTCTTTTGGTTATGGAGGCTACTGTTTACCAAAAGATACTAAACAGCTGCTTGCTAATTATGAGAATGTACCCAATAATATTATGCAGGCCATTGTAGATGCCAACCGAACCAGGAAAGATCATATTGCTGAGATGATAATTAAACAGCAGCCGGAAAAGGTAGGGATTTATCGTCTGACCATGAAGAAAAACTCTGATAATTTTAGACAGTCATCTGTGCAGGGAGTAATGAAACGCATCAAGGCAAAGGGAATTGAAGTAGTAGTATATGAGCCTGCCCTGGAGGCCGATCAGTTTTATAGATCACGAGTAATAAATGACTTAGCTGAATTTAAAGCTGAATCAGAAATCATTGTTGCCAACAGAATGGCTGCCGAGTTAGATGATGTTGAGGAAAAAGTTTATACCAGAGATTTATTTAATAATAATTAAGCTGCAGTTTTTAACCACCCGGATTAAGTCATATTTTTGACTCAAAACGGGTGGCTTTTGTTTCTCAGAGCTTTCTGCAGCTAGTAAAATAAATTCTTAAAACTCTATCCCTCCGGTAGTTATAATACCCGCATCTCCAAAAGGAACTAAATCCAGACGGAAAGGTTCTCTTCTTAAGCCAATACTGAAAACTGCCCCGGGAAAAGTTGTCATTTGATGCATCCAGGTAGTATATTTTCCGTTTTCATCATCATAACCATCGACTATACCATAGGTAAATTTAGCTGTAAACTCTGTGCTGCCAATTGAGAACAGATGGTAGTTTGTTCCCCGGTAAATATAAATTGTGTCCTGGTCATAGCTGTTTTTGAAAAAGGCAATACCATCTAAGTCATTATTGGCATAGTGTCTTTCCAGTCCAATGAGATGCTGCTGGTTATTCTGATAGTCTCTTTGATTGAAATGCTGGGTAAAAAAACTTGTCTGCAGGTAATAGTTTTCTATTTCAGCTGCAGCAGCAGGAGCTGCCAGGATTAAAATAATTAATCCAGTCAGGATCAAGATTTTAAGCCGCATTAAGATACCTCCTCTAAATTTTTAGAGGTTTAAAATTTACCTGTCTTCCAGCCAGAAGCGAGTTCTAGAGTTGTTTAAATTTCCTTCACTGCTTAGAGCAATACCACTGTACGGCTTCCAGCCTACAATTTCCGTTACATAAAAGACATCTTTAATTTCTACCATGACCGGCATCCTGTCTATTGGGTCACGCATAGAAATATTTGCACTTTTACTTCTGTACCCTTTTATTTTAACAGATTTTCCTTCAGCTGCAAAATTTGTGAGCAAATTTCCCTCTGCAGCATTAAATAGCACATGTCCCTTTACTGAAGGAGCCATCCAGGGATACATTCTGCTGCCCATTCTCATTTCAACTTTACCTTCAATTGTCTCAATTGCTTTTTTACTTTGATAAGGATAATCCTGATCTACCCTATAATCCAGATAGGTGGTACCCTGATAAACAATTTTATTTTCTAATAATGCCCCCAGATTTTGATCAACTAACAAGTCCTGGTTAAAGTTTGCCAGATCATCTTTAATGACCCAATTTAAAAGTTTAATATCTTTGGTTTCCTGTTTCAGCTGATCAATATCATCAATAAAGAGGTCGGCTATAGATGTTGAAATATAAGCGCTTTCTCCATAAGTCAAATTAACAGCTGGTGTCATTTCTGTAATTTGATTTTTGCTAATTCCATTGTAATTAACGAGATTTTGATCAGTTAAAATCAGAAGGCTGATTTCGCTGATTCCGCGGTCAGATTTTGTAATTTCTAGAGGATAATATAGTTCATCTGTTTTAAATTGATAGGAAACAGCCTCGTTAATTTTGGGATCAGGTCCAACTTCAACAGTGTCAAAAACAAAGTAGTTGTAGCCGCGATTGATATAGTTATTGATTGTGTTTTTAAGTTCTCTGGGAATGACTGGATTTTGTTCGCCTTTTTCTTGCAGGTAGTCATTAACCCAGCTGACAAAGTAATTTTGATTTAAAACTTTTACAACCGTAATATCGTGGGAGCCAATTACTATTTCTTCTTTTATTTCGGCAGCAGGAGCTTCCGTTTCGGTGCTCCTCAGGACTGGCTGTCTCAAATCGTTAAAGACTTCCTGAAAAACAAATTCATTGGCTCGTCTTAAGACATCACGACTGGATTTCTTGACTTCAGGCTCGGCCGGTAAAGGTAATACCTGCAGTACCTTTGTTGCTTTAGAAGCATATAATTCGGTTGATAAAATTAAAATTTCTTCATCCCCGTTCCAGGCAATTAGAGCATCCTGGGCTGGCTCAAAAATTTGCACTCCTTCAATAAAGGGGATAGAGCCTCTGTCTGCAAAAGCGCCTGTAGAAACTAATAGTAAAAAGATAAATAGTAGAATAATTGTTTTTTTCAAGATTATCCCTCCTCTAATTCTCATATGATATACTTCTTCAACTATAGATTTTTTTCCTGCCTGCAGCAACAAAATTTATAGAGACACAAACTGTTAATATCTCACTTTTGTGATATAATTGGAAAAGAGAGGTGACAAATATGGACTTATTTACTCTAGCAGCTCCAGTTTTTGATCTGGCCATGAAAATATCGGGCCACGAAAAAGTTTTAGTTGAACTGGGAAATAGGATAAAAAAAGATGAGTTAAAAAGGCATTCTGGCAGCAGGGACAGTGGTTTTAATTTTAATCTTTCAGCAAACAGTTCTGAACAGGAATTGAAGGAGGAACAATCAGAAGTTAAACTGCTTGATCTGGGGGGAGGAACAGGAGAACTTGTTAGATATCTGCCTCGAAATATTACAGTTACAATTGCTGATCCTTCTCAGGCAATGCTCGCTGAGGGGAGGAAAAAAGATTTTAAACAGCAGGTTAAGCATGTGCTGGCCGATGGTGCTGATCTTCCATTTGAGAGTGATTCTTTTGATTATCTAACAATTTCGGATGCTCTGCATCACTTTCGTAGAGTGGATTCTGCTTTAAATGAAGCAGCAAGGGTGCTCAAACCGGGAGGAAAACTATATATATTAGAATTTGATCCAACTACCTTTTTTACCAGAGTTATTATCTTTTTTGAAAAACTGGCTGGAGAGCCGGTTAATTTTTATCAGCCAGAAAAACTGACCGAAAAGCTGGCTCGAAATGAGCTCAAAATAGAGCATCAATATCTCAATAAATCCCTCTATATTCTTACTGCAAAAAAACGGCTTAAATAAAGTAAAATCAAGGCATCTTGAATAGTGCGCTTATTTAAAGAATTCTAATAATTTCGAATACCGGAAAATGGTCAATAAAAGATGTGAAATATTTGACAGCAGAATTGTAAAGTATTATACTTAAAGAGGAAATAAATAATAAAAATTTACCTTATTAATAGGAGGGAAAGTTATAATGGCAAAACAAATGAAGACCATGGATGGAAACACTGCTGCAGCTCATGTGGCTTATGCATTTACAGACGTAGCAGCTATCTATCCTATTACTCCTTCATCTCCAATGGCTGAATTAGTTGACGCATGGAGTGCTAATGGTCGTAAAAATATTTTCGGCCAGGAAGTAAAGTTGACTGAAATGCAGTCTGAGGGAGGAGCATCTGGTGCAGTACACGGTTCCTTGGTGGCAGGAGCTTTGACAACTACTTTTACAGCTTCTCAGGGATTATTATTGATGCTGCCTAACATGTATAAGATTGCCGGAGAACAGTTACCCGGAGTTTTTCATGTTAGTGCACGTACTGTTGCTACACATGCTCTATCGATCTTTGGTGATCACTCTGATGTAATGGCTGCCCGTCAAACAGGTACAGCTATGTTAGCTTCCGGAAGTGTTCAGGAAGTTATGGACTTAGCTGGTGTTGCCCATCTGGCATCTATTAAATCAAGTTTACCATTCGTACATTTCTTTGATGGTTTTAGAACCTCTCATGAATATCAAAAAATAGAAGTTATGGATTATGATGATCTGGAAGGATTGGTTGATTACGGAAAGATCAGCGAATTCAGACACAGAGCATTAAATCCCGAGCGTCCTGTAACAATGGGTACAGCTCAAAACCCAGATATTTTCTTCCAGGCGCGTGAAGCTTGTAATAGTTTCTATGATGCGGTTCCGGATATTGTAGAAGAATATATGCAGGAAATTTCCGAATTGACAGGTAGAGAATATCATCCATTTAACTATGTAGGTGCAGAAGATGCTAAATATGTAGTAGTGGCTATGGGTTCAGTAACAGATACTATCGAAGAAACTGTTAAGTACTTAGTAGATCAAGGAGAAAAAGTTGGTCTGATTAAAGTAAGATTATATCGTCCATTCTCCGAAAAATACTTCATGAAGGCTCTTCCAGAAACTGCTGAGAAGATTGCTGTATTAGATAGAACTAAAGAACCTGGTGCAGTAGGGGAACCACTTTATGAAGATGTAAGATCATTATTCTACGATCACGAAAAGCGCCCTGTTATAGTTGGCGGACGCTACGGTTTAAGTTCTAAGGATACTACTCCTACACAGATCAACGCTGTATTTGAGAATCTTAGAAAAGATGAGCCAAAAGATCACTTTACAATTGGAATTAAAGATGATGTTACAAATACGAATCTTGAACTTACAAAACATATTAATACTTCTCCAGAAGGTACAGTTCGCTGCAAGTTCTGGGGTCTTGGTTCTGATGGTACTGTTGGAGCTAACAAAAATGCTATCAAGATTATTGGTGACAATACAGATAAATATGCTCAGGCATACTTCTCTTATGACTCCAAAAAATCTGGTGGTGTAACTGTTTCTCACTTAAGATTTGGTGATGAGCCAATTAAGTCAACTTACTTAATTGATCAAGCAGACTATGTTGCCTGCCATAACGAATCTTATGTAGATAAGTTTGATATGGTTGAAGATCTACATGATGGCGGAAACTTTGTACTTAACTGTACCTGGTCAGCTGATGAGCTGGACGAAAATCTTCCTGCGAAAATGAAAAAGTATATTGCTGATCATAACATTAATCTCTACACAATTAATGCTGTAGATATTGCTCAGGAAGTTGGTTTAGGCCAGAGAATCAATATGGTAATGCAGACTGCTTTCTTTAAAGTAGCTGACATTATTCCTGTTGATGAAGCTGTTGAATATCTAAAAGAAGCTATTCAAAAATCTTATGGTCATAAAGGTGATAAGATTGTTGAAATGAATAATAAAGCAGTAGATAAGGCTCTAGATGCATTAGTTAAAATTGATGTACCAGCCGAATGGTCTAGTGCTGAAACTGCTGAAAAGGAAGAGGAAGAAGACGTGCCAGAATTTGTTAAGAATGTACTTAAGGTTGTTAATGCACAAAAAGGTGATGAATTACCTGTAAGCACATTTATTGGCCGTGAAGATGGACACTTCCCTCCAGGACTTTCTAAATACGAAAAACGTGGTATTGCAATTAATGTACCTGACTGGTTAAGTGATAAATGTATTCAGTGTAACCAGTGTTCACTAGCATGTCCACATGCAGTAATTAGACCTTTCTTATTAGATGAAGAAGAAGCTGCTAACGCTCCAGAAGGATTTGAAACTCTTGATGCCCGCGGTAAACAGCTGGAAGGATTACAGTATAAGATTCAGGTAAGTCCTTATGATTGTACAGGTTGTGGTGTTTGTGCTGATGTTTGTCCTGTTGATGCATTAGAGATGACTCCTTTTGCAGAAATGGTAGAAAAAGATGCAGACAACTGGGATTATGCTATTAACGAAATTTCTATTAAGGATGACTTAATGGATCCTGTTAATATCAAAGGTAGTCAGTTCCAGGAACCACTACTTGAATTCCACGGTGCTTGTGCAGGTTGTGGAGAAACAGCTTATGCTAAACTGGTAACACAGTTATTTGGAGACAGAATGCTAATTGCTAATGCTACAGGTTGTTCTTCAATCTGGGGTGGATCTGCTCCTGTATCTGTTTACTCTACTAACCCAGAAGGCCACGGACCAGCCTGGGCTAACTCCTTATTTGAGGATAACGCCGAGTATGGTTATGGTATGTATCTGGCTAATGAGCAGATTAGAGCTAAGATTGCTGACCTGATGGAAGAAGCAATTGAGCTTGATTTAGATTCAGAACTAACAGAGCTAATGAAAGAAATGTTAGATAACTATAATGACGGCGAGAAAACTAAAGAAATCAAGAAGAAAATGATGCCTTTACTCGCTAAGTACAGTGAAAACGAAGTAATTGCTGAGATTGTTGACCGTAAAGAATTTATTACTAAGAAATCTCAGTGGATTATTGGTGGAGATGGCTGGGCTTATGATATCGGTTACGGAGGATTAGACCACGTTATCGCTTCTGGTGATGATGTAAATGTATTAATCTTTGATACAGAGGTTTATTCTAACACCGGTGGACAGTCCTCTAAAGCTACTCCAACTGCTGCAGCTGCTAAGTTCGCTGCTTCTGGTAAGAAGATCAAGAAGAAGGACTTAGGCCAGATGGCTATGACTTATGGTTATGTTTATGTTGCTCAGATTTCTCTGGGTGCTAACATGAATCAGGCAATCAAAGCTATCGCAGAAGCTGAAGCATATGATGGACCTTCTATCATTATTGCATATGCTCCCTGTATTTCACATGGACTCAAAAAAGGTATGGGCTGTAGTGTTAGTCAGGAGAAAGATGCAGTTGAATCTGGATACTGGCACTTATTCCGCTTCAACCCAGATCTTAAAGAAGAAGGAAAGAATCCATTTAGTCTGGATTCCAAAGAACCTACTGAAAGCTTCAGAGACTTTATTCTTAGTGAGGTACGTTTCTCCTCTCTACAGAAGACATTCCCTGAAATTGCAGAGGATCTCTTTGAAAAATCTGAACAGGATGCAAAAGAACGTTATCAGTCCTACAAGAGACTTGAGCAGGCTTATGCTCCTGAAGAAGAGTAATAAAATAGCTTAAAAATAAATAAAAGAGCAAGGATAAAAGACCAGCGGGACGCCGCTGGTCTTTTTGCGTTTATGTGCGTTTATGTTTATTTATGTACACGCACCGTGAACTTGTCGAATTATGTAAAAATTTGCCTAAAGAATAATAAATACTCTTTTATTCTGTAAAATTATTGAAATTAATTAGATAAAAGGATATAATAGCATTAAAGTAAAATTATGGAAAGAGAGGGAAGGTCATGGGTCATAAGAGAAGAGTCTGGTATCCGGAGGCAAAATATCACATAATCTGTAGAGGGAATAAAAAGCAAAATATTTTTTTAGATACTGTTGATCATCTTATATATTTAGACATAGTTAGAGAAGTAAAAGCAAGATATGATTTCTTGATCTTAACTTATTGTTTAATGCCGAACCATATTCATCTTCAAATTAGGACAAAAAATATTGAGATCTGGAGAATCATGAGAGGGATCAACTGGCGTTACGCAAGATATTTTAATGAGAGATATTCGACTGTTGGCCATGTTTTTCAGGGTCGTTATATTTCTAAATTAATAGAGAACAACTACTACAACTTAGTTGTAAACCGTTACATCCATCTCAATCCGGTTAAAGATAAGCTGGCCTTAAACCCCAAAGATTACCGCTGGAGCAGTTATCGGACCTATTTAGGAGAAGAAAAGAGTGATTTCGTTAAAGAAGAAGAGATTCTAAATTATTTTGGTGGTGAAAGAAGTTTATACAATAAATTCATTATGAGATTTGTTTAAGCCTCAAACAATTTTACAAAGAAAAAAGGCTATTGAATTTTAATCAATAGCCCGCTGTTTTAAAGATTTGAATAGTTTAGTTTTTTGAAATAAATTTTAAATTCTAATTACCTTTACCTGGCTTATTACCTTTTCCGTTTCCAGGTTTATTACCATTGCCATTATTTCCTTTACCTTTAGCTTTTCCTTTTCCAGGATGATTTTTTCCCATATAATTATGAATCATATTAGACAGGCCCTGACCGGTCCAATCTTCATTATTTGCCTTATATTCTCTAATTCTTTGAGCCAGACCGCGACCAAAATTATCTTGATTGTAATCTCCATCATAGTCTTCGTCTTCGTCAAAATCATCATTATCTTTCTCCAACTCTCCCAAAATTATTTTAATCATTCCCAGATCAATTTCTCCATAAATATCTACCATACTGGTTAATTCATCTTTTAGGACAGTTTTCTGCTCCACTGTTAAGTCTAAATTATAGTCATTTAGATCAATGTAATCATCTTCAGCTGCCAGTAGCGGCAATGATAGTGTTAATATAATAAACAATACTGTAGCTGCAATTATTTTCTTATTCATAATTGTACCTCCCTTGCAAAATTAAGTACTGTAAAATCTTTTTGAACATTTTTCTGTCTAAACCTTGTTATATCAACAATCTATCTTTAAAACTTGCCAACCTCCCTTTTTCAAGGGATATTTAGAGTAAAATTAACGAGATTTTAACTAAACTATCTAGAAAAAAAGGAGGCGGCAAACTTTGAAAACAATTATTGTTTCTCTCTTACTTTATATTCAAATCCAGTGGCAGTTAATTAATTATCTGATGGTCTTAGTCGTTGGTAAAAATATTAATCTGAAAGACAAGATAAAAACTCCACCTGTTAATCAAATTTATGCTCAAATGCAGATCGATTCTTTCCCTAAACTTGAAACTATTGAATTACTTGATTACAAAAAACTTCTGGCTGAACATCTGCATCAAAACGGCAAGGAACTTAAACCTGTTAGAAGACGTAAAAATTCTAAAAACAAAGTTCCCAACACCATCAACTGCCCCTACTGTGGGGCACCCCACATCTATCTCTACGATAACAATGGCGGCAAAGGTCAGTTTCTCTGTAAAGTCTGTTTTGAAACCTTTAACTACAAAATTATCTATTCTAAAGCTATCAAACGTAAATGCCCTTACTGTGATCACACTTTAGTTAAGATTAAAGAGCGTAAAGAATTTGATATCTACAAATGCAAAAATGACGACTGCGCCTACTACAAAGTTAATCTGTCTTTAATGACTGAAGATGATAAAAAGCGCTTTAAAAAGGCTCCCTTTTTATTTAAAGTCCGCTATATCTACCGAGAGTTTAAATACAACTTTAAACCACTGAGTAATGAGAACTTAGAAACCACTCTACCTGCTGTTGATATATCCAAAATCCACTGTTCTTCCCATACTCTTGGTTTGATTTTGACCTACTATGTTAATTATGGTCTTTCTTCCAGGAAAACTGCAGCCATTATGATGGATATACATCAACTTAAGATTTCTCACCAGACAGTACTAAATTATGCCGATGCTGTCAGCTCTCTTATCAAGCCTTTTGTTGATGATTACCCTTATGAACTTTCCAATTCCTACTGTGGTGATGAAACATATCTTAAAGTTAAGGGTAAATGGCAGTATCTTTTCTTTTTCTTTGATTCTGTTAAAAAGATCATCCTCTCTTACAGGCTATCTCCTCACAGGGATACTCTTTCTGCCATTAAAGCCCTTGATGATGTCCTCTTAAAGATTAAAAATTTACCTGATGATTTAGCTTTTATTGTTGATGGGAATCCTATTTATTTACTAGCTCAGCACTATTTTGCTCAGCATGGAATCCATTTTGATATCCATCAGGTTATTGGTCTTACTAATGAGGACCCGATATCTACAGAATACAGGCCTTTAAAAGAGATTATCGAAAGATTAAACAGAACTTTCAAGCGCAGTTACAAAACAACTACTGGTTTTAAATCTTCAGCTGGATCTATTGCTTTTATCAATCTATTTGTCGCTTATTTTAACTTTTTAAGACCACATTCAGCTTTAGAGGAAAAGGTGCCTGTACTTATCCCAGAGCTTGATGCTCAGCCGCATATGCCAGCTCGCTGGGGCAAATTGATTGCGCTTGCTCAGGAACATATTATTATTCTGCAGCAGTCTGCTTAACCTTTATATCCTTTTAGCAGAGCCTGAGGCAGCTAAAAGTTATTTAAAAGCATTGGCGAAGCGAACCCTTTACAAACCGAAGCGGATAAATGCTAAAATCAAAGCTTCGAGGGTTGGCTGATTTGCCCTGCCTTTATATCCTTCCCCTTCACCCTCGGCACTCTTCAGCTAGCATTTAGATGGTGTTTGTCAAGGGCAATGCGGTCATCCAACCATTAAAATTTACTCAAAACTTAATTTCTAACTCCAATATCACTTTTTCATAGATTTTTAGACAGAACCCAAAATTATTAAATTTATCTTATTTTTAATATAACACTATCTGGAGTTTAACTCAAATAATTGGATAATTTGTTGTTAATTTTACTAAAATCAGTCCAGAATTAAATTAATTTAATTATAATTTGATTATTAAAGGATTGAAATTTATTATGCAGAATATAATATATATATAGATTATTTATGGAGGTGAAGCTCTTGATTTTAAATTGGACAGGTGTTTTCCGTCTTATATTAGCTGCTGTTCTGGCAGCAGTAATTGGCTATGATAGAGAAAAACAGAATAAAGCTGCAGGTATCAGGACAAATGTTATTGTTGCTGTTATTTCCTGTGTTATTATGATACTTTCAGTTGAAGTTGCTAAATCCAGTGGTTCACTAATTGGAGTCCAGGGAGATCCAGCTCGGCTGGCAGCTCAGGTTGTAAGCGGAATTGGTTTTTTGGGCGCTGGTACTATTTTAAAACAGGAAGATAAAATAGAAGGTCTAACAACAGCAGCCAGTCTGTGGGGAGTTGCTGGTCTGGGTCTTGCAGTAGGTTATGGTTTATATGATATTTCTATAGCTGCCACTCTAATTATTTTTATTAGTTTAAGAGTAGCCCCTTCTGTTAAAAGAAGAGTTTAGTAAGTGCTTACTAAACTTTTAGAAAATAGCCTGTTATTATTGAATAGAAAGAAGGGATATTTGTGCAGAAGAAGCATTTAACTTTATTAATTATATTATTAATTGGTGGGTTGATTTTATCCGCCTGCAGTAATGGCAGCAGCCCTACTTTGAGAGGGAAAGTTTATTATGATGATACAGATTCTATGGTTTATAATGCCGAGGTTTTACTTGATGGACAGGTCAGAGATAAGACTGACTATTATGGTGAGTTTTATATTACAGGTTTAGAGAATGATAGCTATACTTTAAGGATTAGAAAAAAGGATGCAATTGAGGACTATGTAGAAACAGTTTATCCAAATGTTAATAATAATTTAATTATTAAGGCTGTTCCAGTTGCAGATACCACAATAATTAATGGTCAGGTCACTATAAGTAATAGAACAGAATATGAATCATCAGCAATAAGCAGTTCCAGTAATTTAAGATCCGCTTCTAATTTTAAAGAGTTTAGTAAGGAAAAATTTGTTCAGAATGAAATAATTGTTAAATATGATAATTCAACTATTACCAGTGCTTCAAATTCTGTTAAAGAAATTCAGGGTTTAAATATTGCTAAAAAAATAAATAGAGGCAGTGGTGACCTGGTTAAATTCAAAATTCCAGCTGGAAAAACAGTTACAGAAATGATAGATTACTTTTCGCAAAAGCCCGGAATAAAATATGCTGAACCTAATTACTATGTTTACTCCCAGTCAATTCCAAATGATGAGAGATATGATGAATTTGATTCCAACAATAATCGCAGTATAATCCAGTGGGGTTCAATTGCTTCAAATCTTGAAGCCGCCTGGGATGAACAAAAATACAGTAATTCAGTTACTGTAGCCGTTCTTGACTCTGGTATTATTCCTGATCATGAAGATTTTTCTGATGACAGATTGGTTAGCGGAGCAAATTTGGTCGGTGATAGTGGTGGAAATACTGATCCCCGAAATTATACTGCTAACACAGATATCAGAGATAGAACTACTGAGGCAGATGGCGGAAGTCATGGTACTCATGTAGCCGGAATAATCGGGGCCCTTACAAACAATACTACTGGTGTGGCTGGAGTTAGCTGGGGAATTAACTTAATGCCAGTAAAGGTTTTAGACGATACTCAAAGTGGAACTACTTTTGATGTTGCAGAGGGAATTTACTATGCTGTTGATAATGATGCTGATGTTTTAAATATGAGCCTTGGTGCTGATTTAGATTCCAACGACCTTCCTGCCCATTTAACAGAAGCAGTTGAATTTGCTGATAGTAGGGATAAAATTCTAATAGGGGCGTCTGGAAATAATGGTACAAATTCAGTATTATATCCTGCTGCTTATCCAGAAGTTATTTCAGTAGGTTCTGTAGATATTAACAATCAGCAGGCAGGTTATTCAAATTATGGCCCCAACTTAGATTTAGTAGCACCGGGTGGAGATTTTGATGTTGATAATGGTATTTTAAGTACCTGGGGATATTTTAAAGATGGAACTTTTTATACTAATGAATATACACAGATGGAAGGAACTTCGATGTCAGCCGCTTATGTCAGTGGTGCAGCAGCTTTATTGCTGGAATCAGGAGTTAGACCTGGCTATATAAGAAGCAGATTAACTTCTACAGCTGTTGATTTAGGTCCTGAAGGTAAAGACTCCAAATATGGTTATGGAATGCTTGATATTTATGGAGCTTTATTAAATAAAAAAATCGGAGCACCATATGTATTTGCAGCTACTAAAAGTAATGGCACACTAATTATTGAAAGTAATTCAACTCGAATGAATAGTGATGGTAATTATTCTTTAGCCGATAGGATCATTGGAGACTATTATATGGTTGCCTGGAGAGACATCAATGATAATTTTGAAATTGATGGTGGGGATTATTTTGGTATAACCAATTCAACAGAATATTATAATCCAGGCGCGGTTTATGATAATCAGGATATAGACATGTATTATGTGACCTCAAGCTCTTCTGCAGCTTCCTTAAGTGTAGAAGGTATAGAAAAATTAAGCAACTAATTAAAGGAGGAGTTAAAATTGAGAAAAGAAATTAAGATCATATTTTTAGCACTGGCTATTGCAGCGCTGTTTTCAATTTCCGTTTCGGCTCAGATCCGGGTAGAAAATAGAACTATAGATTTTGATCTTATTCCAGACCAGATAACTGCGGACACTTATTTACCAATTGAAAAATTGGTGGAAGCTGGATTATTTGAAGTAGATAGAGTTAGTAATAACCGATATATCGTCCTGAAAAATGATAATTATTATATTTTGCAAAACAACCAGGATTTAGTCAGATCAAATTTAAGAAATAGAAATTTGGAATATACACCTGTGGTTATCAATCAGCACTTTTTAGTTCCGGTAGAATTTCTGGAAGAATTTTTGAATTTCAATGTTAGAGTCGAAAAGGGATTAACAATGCCAGACAGGATCGGTAGAGATGATCAGCTAAGAGACAATCTGCGTCTGCGGGTTTATCTTAACGATGATGAGTTTAGAATTTATGATAAACTAGAGTTAAGTATTGAGATTATGAATACTAATAGAGATGATATTAAGCTTCGCTTTAACTCAGCTCAGAAATATAATATTTATATCAAAAATAGATTTGGTAGAGTTCTTTATTCCTGGGCCTCAGACAAGATATTCTCTCAAGCGGTACAGGATATTGAGATTGAAGGTAGAGATTCTCTGAGCTTTGAAGAAGAGATAGATTTAAATCAGTTTAGAGAAGGCAGATATTATGTTGAAGTAGAAATTACAGCGGATAATTATGATTTTAATTCCATAGAAAAAGAATTTAAAATCGAAGACTAATCACTTTATATTTTTGATGAGGTAATAATTTATGTTGAAAAATAAAATTAAATTAATTGATAAATATATTATTAAGGAGGTCAGCTATCCTTTTATTCTGGGGGTTTTGATAGTTACTGTAATTTTGATTGGTAATTATTTTTTTCAGCTGACAGACTTAATAATTGTAAAAAAAGTACCGGTGCCGCTTGTTTTACAACTATTAGCTTATAAAATTCCTTCAGTAATGGTAGAAACCTTTCCAATTGCAGTCTTATTTGCGACCATGACCGGAATCGGTCGACTAAATCGAGAAAATGAGATTACTGCTATTCGGATGGGAGGAGTTAGTATTTTTAGGCTGATTATTCCCCTGTTGGTTATCGGGATTACGGTAAGTGGATTAACTTTGATTTTAAATGAAGATGTGGTTCCCTGGGCCAATCATCGTGCAAATAATATTATTAGAAAAACAATATTAAAAGAGGCTATGCCTGAACCGGAGGCAGAAGTCTTTTTTAAAGGACCCCAGGGACGCCTTTTTTATGTAGAAAAATATGACGAAAAAGCGGGAGAACTGCATCGAGTTGTTATTTATGAGTTAAACCAGGACCAGTTTCCGGAAGTTATTACGGCTGAGAGGGGAACAATTGAAGAAAATCGCTGGCTTTTAGATTCGGGAATTATTCATCAGTATGATAAGCAGGGTAAAATTGTTTTAGCTAGTAAATTTGAGGAGATGGAAATTCAGCTAACTGATGAGATGAAAGAACTTTATGGTAGTCAGAAATCTCCATCAGAGATGAGCAGAGAGGAGCTGGGTAAAAGAATTGCCCTGTTTAAAAAAAGTGGAATTAATGTTGATTCCCTGCTGGTGGATTATCACTTAAAATTGGCTGAACCGCTGACTGCTTTGCTATTTGTGCTGATTAGTGTACCTTTAAGCTTGAGTGGTAAGGAAAGCAGAACTCTAAATTTGATTTTTACAATTGTAATTGTGTTTTTATATTATGTGATCCTCTCCTTTAGCCGTTCTTTTGGTAAAAATTATATACTACCTCCTCTTGTTGCTGCCTGGCTGCCCAATCTTATTTTTCTATTTCTGGGAGTTATCCTGCTTTTCTGGCGAGACTCCTGGCAGAAGATAATTAATAAAATCTTTAAAATTCTAGGAATTTCGACAGCGGTTTTTTTACTTCTTTTTATTTTGAATACGGATGGGCAGACTGCAGATTTGCGAGTTAAGGCAGACTATTTAAATTATGATCAGAACAGTGGGTTTATTAAAATAAAAGGTAATATTGATGGTAGTTATGGTCAGTATTATTTAAAATCAGAAGATATAAAAATAGAGCTGGCTGATGGCAGTCAGACCAAACTAGAAAGAACAAAAAATCTAGAGCTGCTGCCGGGAGAGATTTCTGGCTGTGATTTTGAGCAGCCCCATTATTATTTTGACGCAGAACGGGTCATTATCAGACCGGGTGAGTATATTAAGATGTATAATATTATGTTCCGGGAATTAAACGGCAAACTCCCGCTTTTATACTGGCCTTATCTCTATATTTCTCTCAAACAGGAAAACAGTAACTTTGTTCCTGCCTTTGGCTATCATCAACAGCGGGGATGGTTTATCAAAACCAGGTATTTTTATAATAATCGCTTTGATCTCCCCGGTAATTTTTATCTTGACCACTATACTATTTCTGGTACAGCAGGAGGAGTAAAACAGTATTTTATTAATAACAGCCGGCAAAAGGCCTATCTTTATTATTACAGCCAGCAGAATAAAACCGATCTTTCGGGTCTTTTCAACTGGGAAGCCGAATTATATCACGAAGCTAATCCCGGAAATTGGGAAGAAGATTTTTCTTATTTTTATCAGGACTATGATAATAAAATCGAAATAGATTCCGCACTTGACTTTTATTATAAAAAGGAGAGCCGCCGCAGCAGAATCAATTTTGATTATGAGGAGCAGGATTATTTTGAATCCAACAATCGTGATCAAAGAGATTACGGTTTTGATTTTTATTTTTATGATCGTTTTTTTGATAGTTTATCAACCAGATTAAATTATGATCGAGAATATTTTCGTGATCCTGAAGACGGACTGGAAAGAGAAATTAACAGAGAGCTGGATTTACGCTATAACCCGGGTGAAGGCTGGCGTAGTCGATTAAATTACTATAATGGAGAAAGAGAAAGTCCGGGAGAGTCTTTAAAGAGCAGAGAAGGTGGAGAATTTTCAATTTCTAAAAGAAGCGGCTATTATGACTTTGTTTTTTTAATGGAGCAGTATGCTCCCCGCTTAACAGAAGCTGATCAGGTTAAGTTTTCTCGTCTGCCGGAACTATCTCTGGAATATAATCCTCCAGGACCTTTTTCTTATTTAGCTCAATTAGGTCGTTATTACGAAGATTTCAGTGGAATCGAAGCTTATCGTCTGCGGGGAGAAGCAAAATACAGTGATGGCTTTGTATTGCCACTAAACAGTTACTTGCGAGTGCTGCAAAAATTTAGCAGTAGTGGCTATCAGATTGAGGGAAGAGAAGATAATAGCATCCCCGGGCAGCAGCAGTCAGCAACCGAACTAAGGCTGCGGACAAATTTAAGTCGTAATTTACGTTTGCGAAATAATTATAAATATCAGCAGCAGTGGGGCTATACGCCTTTTAACTTTGACGAAGGAGAAAAAGAAAATCAGATTGAAAATATGCTTGACTACAGAATTCTTCCCTATCTATATTTTAATCTGGAAAGTGGCTATGACTTTCTGGATTATCAGTATCTGCCCCTGGAATTATATCTGAACTTAAATCCGACTGAAAATTGGGAACTTAAATTGGGTACCCGCTATGACTTAAATAATATGATTTTTGATGATGATTTAATTTTTCACAGTATCTACGAAGGTCAGCGATGGGAGCACCGACTGGGTCTGGAATATGATCTTAATTCCTCTCAGCTGCAGAAAATTGACAATCAATTAATCTTCAATTTAGAAGGAGACTGGGGCTGGTATTTAGAAAGTAATTTAAGTTTTGATTATGATTATGACAGTCAGATCAGTGAGGCCAATATTCAGCTGAATAAGAAGTTTCACTGTCGGGAACTTAAGTTTAGTTATGATTATCTGCAAGAAGAAATTACCATCCAGTATTCGCTCGAGCTTTTTCCGGCAGATCCTGTTGGTTTTACTAAAACTGAAGATGATTTGATTTTCGAATCCAGTATAGAAGAGCGTTTGAAAAACGATGATCTTTAGGAAGGAGATAAGATATGCTATTTTTAAAGATAAAACTGACAGCTATTATTTTAGTGATGTTTTTTAGTATTTCAGCTCCTGTTCTGGCTCAGGCTGGGCAGACAGAGGACAAAAATGCAGCAGTAGAAAATGAAAAAACAGTCTATATCAATGCTTCTCGCTTGGAATATCAGGAGGAAAAAACTATTTTGAGTGGTGGAGTCAGAATCCAAAAAGGAGAAACTATTATCAATGCCAGCCGGGGAGAGCTTTTCCGGGACCAGCAGAAAATGATTTTAACGGAAGAAATTGCAGTAGAATATCCTGATGGCAGGGTTAAGTCTAACAAATTAACGGTTTTTTTAGAAAATGAAGAGTATATTTTTGAAGAGGCAGCAGTCCTTAATTATTTGCTTTCAGAGGGAGAAGAGATGCTTCTGCAGAGTGATTATTTAAAAATAACCGGCGCTAATAATTCCTTTATTGCTGAAAAAAATGTCGAAATTGATTATGATAATCAGAAGTTTAGAGGTGATAAAGCAAATTATAATGGGGAAAGTGAAATGATGGATTTAACAGGTAATGTAGAGATAGAAGAAGGGCAGGACTGGGTTCGCAGTGATCGGGCTACCTTTAACTTAAAAGAGGGAGAAGAGGGTTATACTGCAGAAGGAAATGTTGAAATCAGGTTAATACTGCAATAACTTGTTCTTAAGTAGCTAAAAACAGGGTATAACTAGTTTGCAGGAGGAGAGATGACTAATGGGAATGGGTGCAATTTTAACAATTTTATCCGCAGCATTGATGACAGCTGCAAATTATTACGGCCACCTATATTTTTTAAACTGGTTTGCTCTTCTGCCATTTTTTTATTACATCTATATTTATAGTCCGGAAATTAATTACCGGAAAATTTTTTTAAGAGGCTGGAATCTTGGATTCTGGATTTTATTTTTTTCAGCCAATTTTTTATATTATTCTATTAAATTATATACAGCAGCTGCGTCGATAACTGTAATCTTGCTTTTAATTCTGCTTTTTTCAATACTTTCTTTAATCTACGGTTTATTTTTTATATTCTATTTTTTTCTGCAGCAGAAATTATTTGCAGATAAATCCCTGTCAGCCTTTTTCTTTGCTGGCTGCTGGACTCTTTTTGAACTGGCTCGTCATTATTTATTTTTCTTTTTTCCAATTGCAAACCCTGCTTATACTCAGGCAGATTTTTCGAGTTTTGTCCAGCTGGCTGCGGTGGGGGGGATCTGGCTCTCGACATTTATTTTAATTTTTGTTAACGGTCTGTTTTTTCAGATTATCTTTCAGAAAAAATTTAAAAAAATAATTATACTCGTCCTTATAATCATTCTCATTTTTGGTTTTGCAAATTATCGTGAGCAGTCCCGGCCTGTAAGCAGCTATAATAACAAACAAAAGATAGAAATTGGAATTATTACAAGCGAAATTGAACAGCAGAAAAAATGGAGTGCCGATCAGCTGCAGGTCAATATAGAACTTACTTTAAAAGCAGCCTCAAAATTAAATCAGACTGGACTTATTATAGCTCCCGAAACAAATCTGACCTTCGATTTTGGTTCAGATAAGTATTACCGACAAAATTTTTTAGATCGGGTTGCTGCAGAGCTTAAAACTCCTATTCAGATTGGTTCACTGGCGGCAAAGAATACTGGCAGTGGTCGTTATAACAGTTCCTATTTGATTTCAGCTAGCGGGGAAATAGTTTCTCGCTATGATAAAAATCTACTTCTCTACTTTGGCGAAACTTACCCCTTTAAAGATCTGTTGAATAAATATACACCCTATTATTTTTCCTCGCTGAATGCGGGGCATGAGAAAAAAATTTTTAAAAGTCAGGATCTAAAATGGGAAACTGTGATTTGCTCGGAAATACTGTATCCTGAGTATGTTAAAGTTGACAGGGGAGAAGTAGACTTTATTGTAAATCAAACTAATGAAGCCTGGTTTCAGGATAGTCGGCTGCTGAAGAATATTATGTGGCAGGCTGCTGTATTTAGAGCCGTTGAAAATGGAATACCGGTTATTAAAACTGGGAATAAGTCTTACAATGGGATTATCTATCCTTCCGGGAGTTATCAAAAAGTTAATTCTGGGACCAATTATCATATACTAAATTTTGAAATTCCAGATTCCAAATGAAGAATACTGTCGTTTTAGATTCAAAGATGTTATAATAAAATTAGTAATCGCTATTTTTTGTAAGCGAAGGGAGGGATTAATATTTCTGCAGCAAAGAACAGTACATTTAAAATAATTGATCTGGAAACGGGAATGGTAACTGACGAAGAAGTTCGGAGCGAATTTGGTGGTGTCTTAATCCCACCGGGAACCAGATTGAACAGAAAGTTAATTGAACAGTTAAAAGAAACTGATATTACTGAAATTCAAATAAAAACTGCAGCAGCAGTTGAGGCTGAAAAAGGTAAAAAAATAGTTGCTCACGAGAAGTATGAGCAGAACCTGGAAGATTTTTCTGAAGCCTATAAAAAAGCCTATTATATGAAAAAAGTTGATTTCAGAACTGTCAGAAGTTTGACCGAAGAAGCAATCGAAATCTCTCAATATCTCGGCCTGGAAGATATTCTGAAAATGACTCGTGATATTGACAGATATACTTATTCGCACTCACTACATGTTGGTATTTTAGCCAATAAATTTGGAAACTGGTTACATCTAAAAGAAAATAGAATCTATAATCTAACAACTGCTGCTCTGCTCCATGATATAGGCAAAAGCAGGATCAAAAAAGAAATTATAACCCGGCCGGATTCTTTAACTGATGAAGAATATGAGGAAGTTAAAAAACATTCGGAATATGGCTACAAACTGCTCAAAAAAAGCGGTCGTTTTTCTAAAAGTATCATGGCCGGTGTTTTAACTCATCACGAATGCTATCATGGTGGGGGTTATCCGCTGGGATTATCAGGTGAAGATATACCTTTATTTGGTCGAATAATTGCTATCTGTGATACCTTTGATGCCCTGACAACTGATCGCCCTTATCAGAATTCCGTTTCACCTTTTACAGCAGTTAAAATTATGGAAAAAGATTTTGATTCCTTTGATCACAGTCTAAAGATGCTTTTTATTGAAAAAATCCCCTATTCTTTAATAGGTGATCGGGTAATTTTGAGTGATAAACAACTGGCAAAAGTTGTATTTATTAATCCGGTTCATCCAGAGTCACCAATTGTAAAAATTGGCGATGATTATCTTGATTTAAACTGTGAGAGTGGATTATATGTTGAAAAACTGGTCAAAAATCTGGAGCAGGAAAAAAAAGTGAAGGAAGAAATTGAACAGAATTAAAGTTGAGGAGATTCTATGAATTTTTTATCTTTTTTACCAACCGGAATAATAATATTAAATATAATTTTTATCATTCTTTTAATCTTTTTTGAACGAAAGGATCCGACTGCAACCTGGGCCTGGCTTTTAATCCTGACTCTAACCCCGGTTTTAGGTTTTATCCTTTATCTCTTTTTAGGTTTAACTCCCAAAAAAAGAAAGCTTTTTCAGCGCAAACAGGAAGATGAATTAAAAAAATATGATAGAAAAATGATTACTGCCGAATTAAAGGCAAGAATAAATAACTTTGAGCATCTGGAACAGAGTATAATTAGACTGGCTTTTGAAAATGATCTCCCTGCAGGTATAGGCTGTAATCAGCTTGAAATTTATACCAGTGGCCGGGAGAAGTTTGACGATCTATTTGAGGATATAAAAAACGCTAAAGAATTTGTACATGCTAATTACTATATAATTAACGATGATCAGCTGGGAAACCAATTTATGCAGCTTTTAACCAAAAAGGCAGCCGAAGGTGTGGAAGTGAGATTACTTTATGATCGGATGGGTTGCAGAAATCTTTCGCGTTATGCAATTTTTGAACTTGAAGACGCTGGAGGAGAGGCAGTTTCTTTTGCCCCTTTTGTACTCGATATGAATTATCGTAATCATCGAAAAAATGTAGTTATTGATGGTCAAATTGGCTATCTTGGTGGGATAAATATAGGCGATGAATATCTGGGAGAAAGCTCCAGATTTGGTGACTGGCGAGATACTCATCTTCGTTTAAAGGGAGAAAGTGTTGACAGTCTTCAATACCGTTTTCTTCTGGATTGGGATTTTGCTACCGGACATGATCTGGTAGGAGAACAGAAATACTTTCCGGAAAAAGAATTTAAAGGTGATGTATCAGTCCAGGTTGTCAGCAGTGGACCTGACTCTAAGGAAGCAGAAATTAAATCATTATTTCTGAAAATGATCTATGAGGCAGAAGAGTCAATTTATATTCAAACACCTTATTTTATTCCGGATCAATCAGTGCTGGAAGCATTAAAACTTGCTGCTCGCTCTGGTGTTGACGTTAAAATTATGATTCCTTATCGGGGAGACCATCCCTTTGTTTATTCGGCCAATAACTCGTTTGTGGGTGAACTCCTGGATGTAGGAGCTCGCTGTTTTCGTTATACAAAAGGATTTCTGCACAGCAAGACAATCTGTATTGATAGCCGGGTACTCTCTATTGGAACTACCAATATGGATGTTCGTAGTTTTAAACTTAATTTTGAAATTAATGCTTTTATCTACGATCGTGATCGAGCTGAGTATCACAACCAAATTTTTAAAGATGATTTAGAAAACTCAGAAGAAATAACCAGAGAAGTATATGAAAACAGAGGCTGGACAATGAAACTGAGGGAATCTGTTTCCAGGCTTTTATCTCCAATTTTATAATCTGCAGCCACCGGGCATGCAACCAATTTTTTTCCGATAAATAGAAGCATTTGTGGATTTTTTAACTTTTAAAAGGTTTCTTTTTGCAGGAATATGAAAGATTTTGTAGAATAATATCTAATAACAACAATAATTATGGGCTGGGATGAATGAGATTTGAAAAATTGATTTTTGACCAGTAATACTGAATTTAGGAAGAGAAATGGGCTTAGGCCTGTTTTGAGCCTGAACCAACACTATTGAGTGTTGGTTTTTTCTATTTATTTACATTTTTTTCTATTAAACATACTAAATTGGGGGAGCTGGACATTAGTGAACAAATATGCAGCATTGAATCATGAATTAAGCAAGCTATACAAAAACATATCTGGAAAGGGGCCTAAATATTTAAAAACAGATGCGGTTGAAAATATATTAATCATAAAAATTAACTGGTATCCAGAAAAAATATTTAGTAATTTTACAACAAGTGATGGCCAAACTATCATTAAAAAAACATATAAACACATTTTTAGTAAATGGGGAGAAGAAGCAAAAGAAATTATTGAAGATGTTTTAAATTATAAGGTAACTGATTTTTATTATGATGAAAATATGGCGTTATCAGAAAACGAGAAAATTATAATTTTCTTATTAGATAAGGTAATAGAATAAAGAACTTTATCTAGTCAGAAAGGAGTAGCTGATGAATAGAGGTAAACGTTTACTTACAGGTGTAGAAGGATTAGATTTAATTTTAAATGGTGGCTTAATAGCAAACAAAACATATCTATTACGGGGTGGCCCGGGGACGGGAAAGACAACTCTTGGTATTCATTATCTGGTTGAAGGGGTTAAAAATGGCGAAAAATCAGCTTTAATTACTTTGACAGAGGACCAAAACAAATTAATTGATGATTTTAAAAGTAGAAATTTTAGTTTAGACAGGATAAGTTTTATTGATTTGAGTCCTTCTTCTAATTTGATTGAGAACAGTAAAAGTTATAATGTTTTTCCCGTGGAAGAAGTTGAAAAGAAACCTTTAATTAATCAGATAATTACCAGTTTAAATGAAATTAATGCAGATAGAGTTTATTTTGATGGTTTAAAACAGCTTAGATTTTTATCTAAAAATGAATATGAGTTTAGAAAATATATGTTATCAATGCTTCAGTTTGCTGCAGATAATAAAATAACCTTACTTGTATCTTCGGAAGCCAGCAAAAATGAGCCTGATGACGACCTGCAATTTTTATCTGATGGTGTTCTGAACTTAAATTTTGCTGATAAAAATAGGAGATATATTAATATTAGTAAATTTAGAGGCTCAGATTTTATTAAGGGCCAACATTCTTTTAAGATTAAAAAGAAGGGGCTAGAAGTTTACCCCAAATTAAGGCTGCAGAAAAACAAGACTGATTATCCAGGCGAAATTATTTCTTCTGGAATCTCGGAAGTAGATCAATTGCTTCATGGTGGTATAGAAAGTGGAACTACGACTGTAATATCAGGGGCCAGCGGGGTAGGGAAAACTACCTTTGGTGTTCAGTTTATGCAGTCAGCTGCCAAAACAGGGAAAAGATCAGTAATTTATACATTTGAAGAAGATGACAGAACACTTCTCAAAAGATCTGAATCTGTCAGTATTGAATTAGATAATTTGATAAGTAATAATAAACTGGAAATTATAAAAGTAGACCCCTTAGAATATACTCCGGGGGAATTTACTCAGTTTTTAATTAAAGAAGCAGAGGAAAATAATACCCGGAACATTATGCTGGATAGTGTTTCAGGATATAAGCTGTCTTTTGCCAGTTCTTCAGCAGGCAAAAATGAACTGATAAGAAACTTACACTCTCTAACTAATTATTTAAATAATATTGGAATTACTGTTCTGTTAATTAACGAAATAGCTAATATCACAGGTGATTTTAAGGTGACAGAGCTTGGTATCAGTTATTTAGCAGATAATATAATGTTCTTGCGTTATTTAGAATTTAATGGTGAGTTAAAAAAAGCAATTGGGGTTTTAAAAAAGCGATTAAGTGACTTTGAAAAACAGCTGCGCGAATTTCAGATCTGCAGCCAGGGAATCAAAGTTGGGAAACCGTTAACTGAGCTGCGGGGAATTTTAACTGGAAACCCTGAATTTATCAATAAAGAGCTTAAGGAAAGTTCAAAAAATGGACTTAAATAATCCTGGAGAACTAAATAAAATGTTTAAGAAATTTAAATTTAATAGAGTAAATAAAATACTGATTCTAAATAATAATAAGCAAAATATTATACTGCTAAAAAAATTTTTAAAAAAAGATTATCAGATTGAGATTTTTAATGATAAAGAACAGTTATTTTCTGAAGCTGGGGATTTGATCATTATAGATGAATATTATTATCAAAAGTTTAAAGATAAGCTGAGGGAATTAAAAGAAAGAAAAAACCCTATATTCTTACCCGTAATTCTATTGTCTAACTCAGTCAGAAACGAATTTTATTTTGAGAGTTCTGCTGATATATTTGATGATATTTTTGTACTGCCAATAAAAAAACAAATAATGAAATATCGAATAGATAATTTGTTAAAAATAAGGCACTTATCTTTGAAATCTGAATATAGATATTACGAACTTGCTGAAAAATCCCCTATCGGGATTTTTATTTTAAATCAGGGTAAAATAATTTATGCCAATCCAGCTTTTCTAAAGATACTAAAAATTAAATATGAGCAGCTTACCGGCAAAAATCTGATTTCTTTTATTCATAAAGAAGATAAAACACGAATTAAAAAAATGTTCAGAGAAAATAAGAATAGAGAGATTAAAAATGAAGAAGTTAGAGTTATGGATAATCACAATCAAATTAAATGGCTCAGCTTAAACTGCAGCCAGGTGAATTTTAATAATAAATTTTCGGTACTGATAACAGCCCAAAATATTACTGATAAAAAGCAAAATCAAAACAAAATAAAGTTTTTAAACTACCATGATAAGCTGACCGGATTATATAACCGGAATTATTTAGAGGAAGAGATAAAAAGATTGAATACTATTCGCCAGCTCCCTATTTCAGTGATTATGGGGGATGTTAATGGACTAAAATTAGTTAATGATGCTTTTGGACATCAAAAAGGTAATCAGCTTTTAAAATCAATTGCTGGAGTTTTTAAAAGTGCCTGTCGCTCCGAAGATATAATTGCCAGATGGGGTGGAGACGAATTTGTTATCTTATTACCCAGGACTTCGATTGGAGATGCCAGAAAAGTTTCGAACCGGATAAGAAAACTTTGTGCTGAAGCAGATAAAAATCCAATTAAATTGAGTATAGCACTTGGTGTTGCTCAGATAATAGATGAAGATCAGTCTTACGAAGAAGTCTTTAAAAAAGCTGAAGATAGGATGTATAGAAATAAAATTGCTGGCAGTGAAAGCACAAGCAATTCGATTATTTTGTCGCTGGAGAATACACTGCTGGAAAAGAGTCATGAAACAAAAGACCATGCAGAACGAATGAATAAATTAGTAATTAGATTTGCTGAGGAATTAGATCTTTCGACAAGCCAAATTGATAATCTAAAATTATTAAGCAGATTACATGATATAGGTAAAGTGTCTATTCCTGAAAAAATTTTAAAAAAACCAGATAAATTAACTGAGCAAGAATTTAAAACTATTAAAAACCATCCGGAAAGTGGATACAGAATCGTTAAATCGATTCCGGAACTTGCATCTGTAGCCGAAGGGGTATTGTCGCATCATGAGCGCTGGGATGGCAAAGGTTACCCTCAGGGTTTAGCAGGAGAGGCTATTCCTTATACAGCAAGGATTATAGCAATTATAGATAGTTTCGATGTAATGACAAATCAGAGGTCATATAAGTCTGCTGTATCTCAAAAGGAAGCTCTCTTTGAAATCGAAAGGTGCTCAGGTAGTCAGTTTGATCCCTATCTGGCAGAGAAATTTATAGAAATGATTCAAAAATAGATAAAATTGGGGGAATTCGATGTTTTTCAAAAAAAGTTTTAAACTTAAATTAATGCTGGTTGTTTTTATTTTAATGCTTATACCGCTGGGAATATATACTTATGTTACACTCAGCAATAGTGTTGAAAATCAGACTGAGGCAGCTTTTAAAAGCAATCTAGAACTTGCACTTGGTTTTAAAAGTGAAATAGATAGAATCCTGGATTATGCAGAAGAACCGGTTGATATAGCTGCCAGGACTCAGATTTTAAGTTCTATGCAAGCTGAAGAAATGCGAAATCTACTCTTAAAAACTGTTGAGTATAACAGTTATATTGATGGGATAGCAGTTTATAACAGTGGTAACGAAGAAATTTTTAGTGAAAATATTAAGGTAAAAAACGAAAATGATTTGATGGCCCAGGGAAAAGATTATTCAGATATTTTTATTAATGACCGCGGTGAAGCCGAGTTAATTTATCGAGTTCCAGTTAGAAGTGATGGCGAAAATTCAGGCATGATTTATGCTCAGATAAATTTAAGTGTTTTAAGCAGGATTTCTGATGATTCTAATCTGGGTGAAAACAGTTTTGCTTTTGTAGTTAATGATCAGGGGCAGGTGATTGGTCATCCAGATTTTGAGCTGGTTCAAAACAAAGAAAATTTAAGTAATATCTCTGTAGTTGCTGAGGTAATAAATGGAACCCAGGGAAGTGGAGAATATACATATCAGGGAGAAGACAAGTTTGCCTCTTTTACTCCAGTAGAAAGAACTGGATGGGGAGTTATTGTTCAGCTGCCTAGGGATCAGGTATTTACAGGTTTGATTGATCAGCTGATAGCAAGTTCGACTGTAATTATTATTTCGCTGGTGATAGCCTTGATTATTACTTATTTTGCTGCTGGTTATGTAACAAAGCCAATTTTAAATGCAGTTAATTTTGCTAAAAAAATTGCTGCTGGTAAATTAAATATTGAACAGCTACAGGTAAAATCTGCAGATGAAATTGGTGATTTAAGCAGAGCTCTTAATCTGATGCAGGATAATTTAAGGTCTACAATGACTGAAATTGATAGAATGTCACAGGATATCGCTTCTTCCAGTCAGGAACTTTCGGCTGCGGGAACCCAGCTCAGCCGTTCCGCTGAAGATGTTGGCTCCTCAGTGCAGAATCTGGCCTCTGGTGCTGAAGAACAGACAGCTCAAATTACTGATATGAACCATAATATGGGAGAATTAAATGATCAAATAGAAGATGTGGAAAGTGCCGCATTTGAGATGGATCAGGCTTCAAAAATTGTGGATGAAAATATAGAACAGGGAAATAAAAAAGTTAACCTGACAATTACCAGAGTTAATGAAGTAAAGAGGGATTCTAATGAGGTGGCCAGCACAATTTCGGCTTTAGACAGACTATCAAAGCAGATTGGTGAGATTGTAGAGTTTATCGGAAATATTTCAGATCAAACAAATCTACTGGCGCTTAATGCAGCCATTGAGGCTGCTCGCGCGGGAGAAGCTGGCAGAGGTTTTTCTGTGGTGGCTGATGAAATAAGAGAGCTTGCTGAAGAGTCTTCCGGGGCTACAGAGAGAATAACTAAAATTATTAATGAAATTCAGTCTGAAGTGGAAAAAGCAGTTTCTAGAATGGAAGAAAATGCGGAAACTGTAGAAGAAAGTGTTGATGCAATCAATAGTACTGAGGAAGTATTTGATCAAATAGAAGCAGCATCAGATCAATTTAGAACAATAGTTAAAAGGCTTAAAAGTAATGCTCAAAAAATGGCAGATAATAGTGAGTATCTAGAAAATTCAATGAGCGAGGTTGCTTCTGTAAGTGAAGAATTTGCTGCCAGCAGTCAGCAGGTTGCAGCAACAGGAGAAGAACAGCTAGCAGCTACTGAGGAAGTATCAAGCAGTGCAGAAAGGCTGGCTAAAATTGCTGAAAAACTGGAGGCTGATCTGGATCAGTTTGAGTTATAAAATTATTATTTATCCGGACAGAAAACAGGACTTTTTCGGCTGCTGAGAGATATACTTTGATTTTAACTTAAAACTTAATATATTTAACCGTCCTTTTCTGGGGCGGTTTTTCTTTATTAAAAATTACGGTTAAGACTAAAAAATTACAAATTAAAGAAATAAATACAGGAATTTAAAGGTCTATGAAGAATGAATATTATAAGTATTATCATTAAAATGATATTTCAGGGGTGAGTTTATGGATTCCATTATTAAATTTGAAAAAGATATAATAAATAGTTTATCTATAGGAATTATAGTAGCCAGTCAACAGGGAAAAATTATTTTTATTAATAAAGCTATTAGAGAGATGACCGGTTATAAAAGAACTGAAATCAAAACAATGGATGATTGGTATAAAAAAGCTTGTCCCGATCCAGAATATAGAAAGAAAGTAAAAGATTATTTTCAATATGATTCAGCAGATAATACCATCGACAGAACATATAAAATTATAACTGCTGCTGGTGATCATAAATATTTTAATTTTCGTTATTCAAAATTAGAAAATGAAAAAATGCTTTTTGAGATTATAGATATTTCTCATCGAATAGCACAAAAAAGAGAGTTAGAAAACCAAAAATTAATTTTTGAAAATCTATTTACTAATTCACTTGAAGGAATTGTTTTATTAGATCAGAATCTAAAAGTACTTAATGCCAATAAAAAATTTGAAGAAATATTTGAAGTATCTAAGCCTGATATTCTTAATAAAAATATAAATAAAATTGCTGTACCAAACATAGATGCGAATGTTTTAAAGCAAGCACAAGAAAAATTTAAGCATAACCAGGAGTGGGAAAGAGAAATTTCTTATACTGTTAATAATAAGATTAAATATTGTAATGTCCACGTTTTTGCGGTTGAAAATAAGAAGCATGGTGAGTTAATTTATGTCGCCCTGGATAATATAACAGAAAATAAAAAGAGAGAATTTGAGTTAAAGGAAGTTAAAGAAAGATTAGAGCTGGCTGTTGAGGGAGCCAATATCGGTGTCTGGGACTGGAATGTAGAAGAAGAATATATTCATTTCAATAAAAGCTGGGCTCAGATGCTGGGATATGAATATTCTAATCTGGGTAATGATCTTGATACCTGGTTGAAATTAGTCCACCCTGATGACAGGGACCAGGCTTTAAAAGACATAAGAGTTCATCTAAATGGTCAAAGCGAAGAATATTTTAATGAACACAGATTAAAAACTAAAAATGGCAACTGGAAGTGGATCAGAGATATCGGGAAAGTAACAGACAGAGATGAAAAAGGAAAACCTGTACGATTTGTAGGAGTTCATATTGATATAGATCAGGAAAAAAGGGAAGCAGAAAAAATTGAATACCTTTCCAATCATGACGAACTGACCGGCCTTTATAACAGACGATATTTTAATGAAGAGCTTAAACGTCTTCATAATTCCAGAAAGTATCCGATCAGTATTATTGTTGGAGATATGAATAAATTGAAGGATATTAATGATAACTATGGTCACAGTATGGGTGATAGATATATTAAAAGAGCTGCAGAGGCGATTAAAATCTCTGTCAGAATTGAAGATGTAGTTGCCAGAATAGGTGGAGATGAATTTGCAATTATCTTACCGGAAACTGATTATTCTACGGCAGATGATATTGTTGATAGGATTTTAGAAAGAATAGAAGAAGGGAATAAGACTGAGGAGCTGCCGGTGCCTTTAACAATTGCATTAGGTTTTGAAACAACAGATTGTAATAATCAGAATCCCAGTGTTAAAAATATTAGAAGATGTTATAATAAAGCTGATGAAAAGATGTATGAACAGAAATTTGCAGATAGATTTTAACAAAAACAATTAAATATGATTATTACAGAGCTGGGGTTTTTAGATGACGGTTCAACCCCCTAAATATGGAGAATATGTTTGTTAAGCTCGTTCATTCTTAGTTTCTCATTTTTTTATTTAGGCTAGTACTGGTTCAGCAACTATTTTTTCTGCTTTAGCCAGTTCATAAAATTTTGCTGGCGGCATATCATTAAGACTGCCATGACGGTATCTGTTATTATAATAATTCATATATTCGCTGACTTTTTTGTAA
>Ga0182234_10022_pt1:0-75000 | contig 107426 bp, 98 predicted proteins | sample hydfratesGB_TM_A_FD_145595 | JGI IMG/M metagenome (GOLD analysis project Ga0182234, IMG submission 145595) | Subsurface microbial communities from deep shales in Ohio, USA - hydraulic fracturing test GB_TM_A | ecosystem: Environmental > Aquatic > Deep subsurface > Shale gas/oil reservoir...
CTATTAATTTTACTGAATTTTTCAAAAAGTATTTTACTTAATAATAGCAATAACAATATTTATAGATTTACTACTTTTTAAATCTTTTGACATAAATGCCTTTAATGATATCTATGAAAATATTCTTAAGGATTTACAAAGTGCTGGAAATGCAGGAGAATACTATTCTCCAAGACCTCTAACAGACTTTATTATTGAAAAACTTCAACCAAAAGTAGGAGAAAAAATAGCAGACTTTGCCTGCGGTACTGGAGGATTTTTAGTTTCCTATCTTAAATATTTAGACGTTGATAAACACAATACAGAAGAAGTAAAAACAATCAAATCATCAATTTTTGGTATAGAGAAAAAACCTATGCCTCACCTTTTATGTATGACAAATTTACTACTTCATGAAATAGATACACCAAATATCCTAAGAGACAATTCACTTACTACAAATGTTAGGGACTATAGAGAAAAAGATAAGTTTGATCTTATAGCAATGAACCCCCCTTTCGGCGGAACAGAAGAAAAATCTGTACAGATAAATTTCCCAACAGAATTCAGAACATCTGAAACAGCGGACCTATTTATGACTTTAATAATGTATAGGTTAAAACAGGATGGCAGAGCTGGAGTCATACTTCCTGATGGATTTTTATTTGGAGACGATAATTCAAAGATAGCAATAAAAGAAAAGCTGCTTAGAGAATTTAACCTACATACTATAGTAAGGATACCAAGTGGAGCTTTTGCACCATACACATCAATAAGCACTAACTTGTTATTTTTTGATAATACAAATCCAACTAAAAAAGTTGACTACTACCAGGTACCATTACCAGATTACCTTAAAAACGGATTCACAAAGACTAAACCATTGAAAGAGAGCCATTTAGATGGAGTAAGAGAATGGTGGGACAATAGAGATAAAGAAGATAAAAATGCCTATTCTGTAGAGGTTGATAAAATAAAAGAAGCTAACTATAACCTTGATTTTAAAAATCCAAACAACGGAAAAGAAGAAAAAGAATACAAACTTGATGAACTACTTCAAATTATGGATGAAAAAGCAAAAAGTATACAAGAAACCATAAAAAAACTCACGGAAGAACTAGAAGGAGTTGAAGAATAAAATGGACACTCAAAAACTAAAAGACAAAATACTTCAACTTGCTATTCAAGGAAAACTTGTAGACCAGGATCCAAGTGACGAACCAGCATCAGAACTACTTAAAAAGATAGAAACTGAAAAGAAAAAGTTGTACAGAGAAGGAAAAATAAGAAAGCCAAAAAAACTACCACCTATAAAAGAAGAAGAAAAGCCTTTTGATATTCCTGAAAGTTGGGAATGGGTTAGATTGGGAGAAATAATAAGTATTAAATCGGGCGATTTTTTACCCCGAAAAAATATGATTGATGATGGTGAATTTCCAGTTTATGGGGGAAATGGCATTAATGGGTACTACAATAGATATAATATAAAAGAAAAACAAATAATAATAGGAAGAGTAGGATATTATTGTGGTAATGTTCATTTAACTAAGAAAAAATCATGGATTACTGATAATGCTTTTATAACATATTTTGACGATAAAAATATCTATAAAGATTTTTTGGTATGGTTATTGAGAAAAACAAACTTAAGACAGAGCAATAATGCCACAGCTCAACCTGTTATATCTGGCAGAAAAATTTATCCAATAAAAGTACCGATGCCACCATTAAATGAACAAAAAAGAATAGTAAAAAAAATTGATGAATTATTTAAATTAATAGATAATTTAGATTCTGATAAGGAAAAGTTGCTAGAAACTATTGAAATTACTAGAAATAAAGTCTTACAAGATGCAATCCAGGGTAAACTTGTAGCCCAGGACCCAAATGACGAAACAGCATCAGAACTACTTAAAAAGATAGAAACTGAAAAGAAAAAACTTTACAAAGAAGGCAAAATAAGAAAACCTAAAAAACTACCACCAATAAAAGAGGAAGAAAAGCCTTTTGATATTCCTGAGAGTTGGGAATGGGTAAGGATGGGGAATTCTTGTCATATAATAATGGGTCAATCACCTAAAGGAAACACAGTAGGTGAAGAAGGTATTGAATTTCATCAAGGAAAGATTTTTTTTGGAGATAAATATTTAAAAGAAAGCGATAAATTTACTATAAAACCAAAAAAAATAGCAGATATAGGGGATGTTATATTATCAGTAAGAGCACCAGTTGGAACTGTAAATATAACTGAAAGACAAATTTGTATAGGAAGAGGTTTATGTGCAGTAAAACCGTTATTAAAAATAAAAACAGACTTTAATTATTATTGGATAAAAGCATTTAATGAAACGTTATTAGATAAATCTACTGGAACAACATTTAAAGCTATTTCAATGACCACAATAAATGAGTTAGTTATACCATTACCTCCAATAAATGAACAAATAAGAGTAGTAGAAAAAATAGAACAACTCTTTAAACTAATAGACAATTTAGATTCTGATAAAGAAAAGTTACTTGAAATAATTGAACTTACTAGAAAGAAAGTCTTGCAAGATGCAATACAGGGTAAACTTGTAGAACAGGATCCAAATGATGAACCGGCATCAGAACTACTAAAAAAGATAGAGTCAGAAAAGAAAAAATTATACAAAGAAGGCAAAATAAGAAAACCTAAAAAGCTACCACCAATAAAAGATGAAGAAAAGCCTTTTGATATTCCTGAAAGTTGGGAGTGGGTAAAATTTGGTAATGTTGTAGATTTTAAAATTGGAAAAACTCCCAAAAGAAGCGAGAATAAATATTGGGAAGATGGTATTTATTCTTGGGTATCAATATCAGATTTGGAAGAAGGAAAAGTAATATATAACACAGAGGAAAAAGTTTCGGAGCAAGCATATCATGAGATATTCAAAGAGAATATATCTCCAAAAGGTACATTAGTAATGAGTTTTAAGCTAACAATAGGAAAAATGTCAATATTAGGTAAAGATGCATTTCATAATGAAGCAATAATATCAATATTTCCTTATTTAGATAGTAATTATATATTAAGAGATTATATATTTAAAATTTTTAAAGGGCTAGATATACTAATGGATTCAAAAAAAGCTGTTAAGGGTGCTACTTTAAATACAACTTCTATGAACAATATAATTTTACCTTTACCTCCATCAGAAGAACAAAAAAGAATAGCAGAAAAAATTGATATGATTTTTGATTATTTTGATTTATTGGAAAGATTATTAAGAAATTAAATAGATATAGGGGGAATACAATGACTAATGCAGATAAATTTCTAGAAACTTATAATAGACTAGATGGATATATTAGAAAAGAACTACATGAGGAAAATTATGTAAGCCATACAAAACTATTAAATAGCATGAAAGATAGAGGCAACATATATTTCAAGCACAATATAGATGATCTTAAAAGTTATGCTAATCTTAGAAATGCTATAGTACATAATCCTAAAAGTAAAGAAGCAAAGCCTATAGCAGAACCTCATGATTTAATTGTTAAGAAATATGAAGATTTAGTAAATAGAGTACTAAATCCGCCTAAAGCATTGGATTCAATAGCAATAAGAAGACAAGATGTATTTACTACTATGCTAGATGATAATGCTTTACTTGTAATGAAAGAAATGAATAAAAACATATTTACTCATGTACCTGTTATAGAAGAAGATAAGATGATTGGTGTATTTAGTGAAAACACAGTATTTACATTTTTTGCAGATAAAGATATTGCTTTGTTTGAAGATAAAATGAAGATAAATGATTTTTTAAACTATATACCTATAGAAAAACACCAAAGTGAAACATTTAAATTTGTTTCGAGGGATACTACAGTCTTGGAAGTAGAAGAAATATTTAGGAAAGAGTTTGAGAATAAAAAAAGAATATCAGCTATATTCATAACAGAAAACGGAAAAGAAGATGAGAAGTTGCTTGGATTAATAACACCTTGGGATGTTGTTGGTTAATTATTAAAATCTTATTATTAGGGGGGTTTTTTTATTGTATATATCAAACTTAAGTATAAAAGGATATAAAAATTCAAAAAAAGAATCTAATATTAGTTTCAATAAAGGGCTGAACATATTAGTAGGAGAGAATGCATCAGGTAAGAGTACAATTGTGGATGCTCTTCGGTTAATTTTAAGAGAAAGTGAAATGACTTATAAAAGAATCAATGAAGGAGATTTCTATAGATCTTTTCAAACAAATGAAAGTGTTGAATCAATCTGTATTGATTTGACGTTAAAAGAATTAAGTGAAGATGAGAAGGTTACATTTTTGACATGGTGTGATGAGAGATTCAAAGCGTATCTCCATCTGCTTATCAACAATAATACTAATGCTAAAGGTTATTACAAAAAGAAAATATGGGGCGGTAAATCAAAAAGAAGCATATTTGAAGAGGATACATTTGATTACATTGATTGCGTTTATTTACCTCCTCTAAGAGATGCTGAATCTAAACTTGTTAATGGTCGTCGTTCGAGACTTGCAACGTTATTATCTCAACAATTTAAAAACGATGAAGCAAAAGAACAACTAGTACAGAATGTAAATGAATTTAATCAATCGATAGTCTCAAATAAGGAAAGTAAGTTTAATGAAATAAAAAAAGCAAAACAAGATATTAATGAAACACTTAAGCAATCTATGGGGAGTGTTTTTGGACAAAGTGTTAATCTGCAATTTGCAGATGCAAATTTCAATTCCGTATTACAAAGTATCAAGATGGTTTTCTTTCCTAAATTAGATGAGATGGATGTAACAAAGTTTAAGGATGTTGCTCTTAATAGTCTTGGATATAATAATTTGCTTTACATTGCGACTGTTTTTGCGGAACTACAACTAATGGAAGAGGAAGCAGAGATATTCAAAGTATTATTAATTGAAGAACCAGAAGCACATCTACATCCTCAGATACAAATAAAACTAGTTAAGTTTCTTAAAAAACTTTCAAATTCAAATAGCAATCTCCAAATAATCATTACTACACATTCATCAGTATTAGCTTCTTCTGTAAGTATTGATAATTTAATACATATTTCTTCTAATGGTGAAGAAATATTATCAGCACAATTATCAGAATATGATTATAATGGGAGCAAAAATTTTATTAATAGATGGTTGGATGTTACAAAGTCAACACTATTATTTTCAAAAGGTGTAATATTAGTAGAGGGTATATCTGAGAGTATACTTATTCCAGAAATAGCGAAATTTGTTTTGAAAAAATATAATGAAAATCATAAAGGAAAAAAGTTGCCTATTACTTTAGAAGAAGCTGGAGTGTCAACTATTAATATCAATGGTATAAATTTTATACATTTTATGAAACTATTTTGTGATGTTAATGGCAATAATACTGATGCAAGAGTGCCGTTTAGATGTTCAGGAATAACTGACAATGATCCACCTAAGAAAAAGATAAAAAAGGAAAATAATAATAGTTCTTATGTAGATAATAATGAAAAGAATGATTATAAATTTGAAGAAAACTATCCAGATGAAAGCAATCTTGTTCCGGGTGCAAATGTTGCACTTAAACTTAAAGAAACAATTAATTGTAGTAATAACACAAGGCTGTTTTCATCTCCATATAAGACTTTTGAATATGATTTGGCGATGGAAGGAAATACAATTATTATGTCAAAAGTCTTACATGATTTGTGGCCAAAGGATGGTAAAGTAAAAGAAACCTTGAAGAAAATATTTGATACTTCTAATCAAGACTTAAAAAAGAATTCAATCTACATTTATAAACATATTGATACTAATGACGTAGGAAAGGCACTATTCTCTCAAGCTCTAGCTGAAGAGATTGATAAGGTTGAGAATGATATATTTAAGGTGCCTAAATATATTAGAGATGCCATAATTTGGTCTTGTAATGGTGAAGTTGATGAATAAAACACTAATGAATAATCTAGTTGCTTCGGTTTTATGTAATAAAGATATTGATATCACATGTGAAGAATGCTTTTCCAGTGCAATAAGTGGAATTTGTAAAGATTCCAATAAATGTAGAGTTGCAGAAAAAACAGTTGAACAACTTAAATATATTTTGACCTCAATAGATGAAAATGTCTTTCTTAACGCTTGTCCGGGAAGTGGAAAAACAGAAGTTGTTGGGATGAAAGCTGCATATGAAATTAACAATTGGCATTCGAGCAATAGAGGCGGGATAGCATTTTTATCTTTCACAAATCATGCTGCGAATGTTATCAATGAACGTGTTGATGAATTTTGCATAAAAAAGAGTAATTACCCTCATTTTGTTGGAACTTTTAGTAGTTTTATATATGGATATATATCCCAGCCTTTTGGATATACTATAACAGACTATTCTGGTGAGAAAGGAGATTTTTCATTAAAATTAGTTGACAGTAATATTCAAGTTTATGGTTCAGGATGGCTCAACAACTATAAGTGTAAATTGTCAAGAGTAAATAGAGATGGTAGGACAATACCAATATACTCAAATCAAATTGAATATGACTATTCTAAAAAAGATTATGTAGTTCCAGTTTCGCAATATAAATCAGTTTATTTCAAAGACTTATATAATACAGATTCTTATCAGCAATATATAAAAAGAATAAGAGAACGAAATAATAAATCTTGGTTGTACAAACTCGACTATTGTCTAAAATGTTTCGATAATGATAAGAGTAAATTTTTAAAAGATGGGTTTGTAAATTTTGAAGATATGAATCAGGTTGCATATAATGTTTTGTTATCTAATGAAGAATTATCGAGATTATTAAGTAAAAGATTCCCATTAATTATTATTGATGAGTGTCAAGACTTATCATTTACAGAATTAAAGATCTTATATGAATTGAAAAATACAGGTACAAATATACATTTTATTGGTGATCTTAATCAAAGTTTGTATGAATTTAGAAGAGTGGATCCCAATTACGTGAGCAAATTTGTTGAATGTTTTAGAGAGTTGAATCTATCAATTAACTTTAGAAGTTGTAAACAAATAGTTGAAGTTATCGAAAAAATCATACCTTCAGATAAAAAAATTATTGCAAAAGGTCCAGATAAACTTGGAGATAGTTCGAAATTATACATAGAATACGATGAGTATGATAATATTTTAAATACTTATCAATCTATAATAGATAAGTGTGGCATTCATAATAGTGAAACAGTTGTATTAGTTAAACAAAATTCATTAAGAAAAAAATTGAATAATATTTCATCTAATAATGATAAACATATATTACTTGAAGCTATTGAGTATTGGAAGACTGATAATCCAGAGGCAAAAAGAATTGCATTAAATAAATGTGGTAAACAGATATCAAAATGGTTTTTAGGTTCAAAGAACAGTTTCAATTATTTTTGCCCAAATGATATCCAATCAAAGTTCTACTGGAGAATTTTTCTAAAAAGTGTACTTAATGACTGTTTGGATTGTTCGATTAGTGAAACTGAAGGAATTAAATATGCTGATTGGTACAAAGTGGTTAGAGAGAATTTACCTTCAATAATCCAAAAAAGGTATGATTTAATTAAAGAGCATGATAATCAAATAAGGGATTTTGATAAGATTTTCAAGGGCCGATGGTTTAATGCAAAAGATGCAAAGCAATTTATTTCAAGGACAAATATAGGAAGTAAAGATGATTTTGAAATAATGACTATTCACTCCTCTAAGGGTTGCACATTTGATAGTTGCTTAATTGTCTCAAGCATTGATGGAAATAGCGAATCAGGACATTGGAAGAAACACTGGATTGACGGTGAAGGTGAAGATTGTAGAGTTGGATATGTTGCTTTAAGCAGAGCTAAATATCAGATTGTGCTAGCTGTTCCTACATTATCAGAAGATGACCGTAATGTAATAGAACAAATGGGTTTTAAAAACTACAAGCAAATATATATTTAATAGATCAAAATATCAGAGTATTATATTGTTTAATCAAGCATTTATTAATAAGGATAGAGATGGAAAATTATAAAGAATTTAAAAATGAAAACGAAGCTCAAAACTGGATAGATTCATTTTATGATAAGAACGAATTTTCTAAAGAAGAACTAGATTTAATTTATTCTTACGGTGGAGGGAATTATAAATTATATAATAAATTTTTAAGAGGGCAAATATCTATTGATAAAGAGTCCAAAGAAGAATTGAATGATTTCACAAATAAATTTTCTGAAAGTAAAATAGAAGAAAACATTATTGTTTATAGATATATGAAATATATTAATTTAAAGTACCTTATCAAGAAAAGCGAAGCAAATGCTAAGATATTTAATGAAAAAGGTTTTATGAGTACTACTATAATACCTGGAAATGAATCTTTAAAAAAATTAATTAGGGATTATGAATATAATTGTTTATTGAGAATTAAAGTGCCAAAAGGAACTATTGGAATACCAATAAAATATATGAACAGATATTCTCTCTTGAAAGAATATGAAGTGCTATTATGGCCTGAAATAAAATTAAAAATAGGTATAAAACATATAAAAATACAAAAAACAAAACCATTCTTTTTAAGGATTATTGAATGTCAAATCATAAACTAGTTAGGATTAAAAGAAAAAATCTAGATATATTTAAAAATTAGGCTATGTAATTATGAATATCGTATACATAGCTTATATTTTTATGATTTTTTTGTTAACGACTTTATTTATTTTCTAGTTTTCAAGAAAAGCCTTGAAATTGAACGTTTAATAGAGAGTGTTCTGCTAACAACTTTATTTCCCGTTATAATCCTATAACTAAGTATAAGTTACAGGAGTTTTTTTTAATTACTTATCAGTGTGTTTCAAAACAAAACTTCTCTCTGAGTCTATTTTGTAATCTCTATCTCTTAAATTTTTTAAGGTTGCATTTATTTCTCCCCCTAGTATGATAACTATACTACTGATAAAGAGCCAAACTAATAATACAATGACTCCTCCTAAACTACCATAAGTAACTGAATATCTTCCGAAGTTGGATACGTAATAAGAGAATAAAAGGGACAGAACTATCCAACTTAAAGATGTAAAAACAGCACCGGGAAAAGTAGATTTTAATGATAGGGTATCTACAGTTTTAATGCTGGGGCTATACTTATAAATAAGAGCAAATATAAAAATCATAAATAAAAAGGATATTAATAATCTTAAATATTTCCAGGTTAAGAGAAAATAGACTTCAATATTAAATAATTGAAATACGAGTTTACCTATTTGTTCACTAAAGATCAAACCTATAAAAATGATAGTTATCATAAAAATTAGAATAACTGTAAATAGAATACTCAGTCCTATTTTTTTAAAAACACCTCTATTTTCAGCATATTCGTAGGCCCTGTTTAAAGCCCTTATAATTGCACGAAAGCCTGTAGAAGCAGCTATTATACCACCGATAACTGCAATAGAAAGTAGGCTCTCATTGCTTCCGAAATTCAAATCATTTACAAAAGCCTCTATTATTCTCTGTATATCTTCAGGGGCATATCTTATTACATCCATTATATATTCATATTTCGTTAATGAAACATAATTTAATATATTAAGCAAGGCTATTAAAAAAGGAAAAATTGAGAGTACTAAAAAATAAGTAAGCTCAGCTGCTGAGCCTATGAGATTATGATCTGAAAACCGATAAACAAGTTGGTCTATAAATATAAATGGTTTTTTCTTAATATATTGTTCTAGTATTTTTTTCATCTAATCAACCTCTAAATTGTAAAGTATTTATGCGACTAGTCGTTATAACTTTTATACCCAATTATCAATTTTTTATTAGAAGCTTAAATATCTCAAATTTTTTTGATTTAAAAAAATCATTATAATATAATTAATGTTATAGATTTTGAAGAATAGGAGTTTATGATTATGAGAAAAATAGAAATAGTAGAATACGATAAAAGCTGGCCAGAATTATTTCAAAAGGAATCTGATTTAATCAGAGAAATATTTAATGATGAAATTGTTGAAATATATCACATAGGTAGCACATCAGTTCCCGGACTTAAAGCAAAGCCTATAATTGATATTATGCCGGTGGTAAAAAATATTGAAAATATAGATAAATATAATGAAAAGATGAAGAACTTAGGATATGAACCTAAGGGAGAATACGGTATAAAAGGTAGAAGATTTTTTATGAAAGGCGGAGCTGACAGGACCCACCATGTTCACATGTTTCAGCTGGATAATACTGAGGCTATAGATAGACATCTAGCAGTGAGAGATTACCTTAGAACACATAAGAAGGAAGCTGAAAAATATACTGAAATTAAATCAAAGGCAGCTGAAAAATATCCCCATGATATTAATGGGTACTGCGACTATAAGGATAAGTTTGTTAAAAACCTTGAGAAAAAAGCTTTAAAGTGGAAAAATATTACAGCTCAAGTTCATTGAACTTGAGCTGTTTAATTTCAATATTTATTTTTTATACCCTTCCCAGCTAATCATTGTGTCTAGTTCTTCTCTTATCTTATTTTTAGCAGTAGGATACTTTGGATAACCTATAGGTATTAAGGCCACAGGTTCTACATTTTCTGGAAGTTCTAATACTACTTTGCATTTCTCGGCATTAAATGCACAAACCCAGCATGTTCCAAGACCATTAGCTGTAGCTGCTAAAGTAAGATGATCTACAGTTATGCCTAAATCTAGGTCGCTGTGGTCTTTTCCATCATCCCTAACCCAAGATTCTTCATGGTCTGCTAAAGCTACTATTACAGCAGGAGCTCCTTTAAACCATTGAGTTTCATAAACAGTCTGCATTTTTTCCAGTATTTCTTTTTCTGTTATTACAACAAAATGCCAAGGTTGATTATTGTGTGCTGATGGTGCAAATCTTGCAGCATCTAGTACTTCAAGTATTTTTTCCTTTTCAACTTTTTTATCTTCGAATTTCCTAACAGAGTATCTTTTTTCAACAAGTTCTTTAAATTCATTATAATTCATATAATATCCTCCTCGTATAATATGTTTAGAAGCACTTTTATTGATGCTTCTAAGCATGAATTTATTTTGTTCAAATTGAAGTACAAACAAAGGTAATTTTAATGTTAAGGCTAATATTTTTTCTGTGTCATTTTCCTTCGTTTTGTTTTCAATTTGTACCAATCTATTTTTATCGCTTGTAAAATTTTTATTTGAGATATCCTAATGCTATAATTATATTAAGAACTCTTAGCAAAGGAAAATTCTTTTTTCTCCTGCAAGACCAATTGGTTATTGCTATTTAAGCGTGCTTCCTGACTTGACTGTCATATTCTGCTTACTTCAGTTGCAGCATCTCTTTTACTAGACCAACAGCAAGGTAGTTTTAAAGGATGAATGCTAATAATGCGAGGTTGCTGTAAGCAGTTAAGATTAGGATATCTCTTTTACTAATTGTTCCTTACCTTAAATGAAAGGTGGTGATCGCTGTGAAGAACAATATTCTTGAAACTTTGTTTGTTGGTATTGATGTAAGTTCTAAAACCAACGTATTATGTGCTCTTGATTTTAGCGGCAATAAACTTCTAAATCTAAAGGCTTTGAATAATCAACCTGGTGCTAAGTCTTTATTAGATAGTGTCCTTGGTTGTTTGGATTCTAATAGCCTAAAATATGTTGTTATTGCTCTAGAATCTACTTCTTTTTATAGTACTCATATCGCAAATTTTCTAGCTTCTAATGAGCTTTTGTTAGCTTACAAGCCTCTTGTTTACTGTCTTAATCCTAAGACTATACACAATTACAGAAAGTCTTTTGTAGATATGGATAAGACAGATCCTCTTGATGCTTATATTATTGCCGACTTTGCTAGATGTGGTCGAATCACATCACAGCCTTGGCGTGGTGCACAGTTTCTAGCTCTTCAAAGACTTACTAGACATAGGCTTCATCTGGTTGAATGTATTACAAGAGAAAAAACTTATATGGTATCTAATGTTTATCTAAAATTTAGCCAGTTAGCAGTTTTAGATAAAGAAGATAGACCTTTTTCTAATAGCTACGGTGTTACCTCTGCTGCTGTTTTAACAGACTTTTTGTCTCTAGATGACATTACCTATTCTTCTATTGATGATCTAGTTGCATTCGTAAGTGAAAAAGGTAAGAATCGATTTTCAGATCCAGTTGAAACTGCTAAATTATTACAAAAGGCTGCCAGAGATTCTTATAGATTAGATAAAGTACTCTATGAGCCTTTAAATGTGTCTATCGCATCATCTTTTAATGTTATTAAAGCTTTAGATGATGAGGTTAAAGCTGTTGACAAAGCAATTGAAAAAACGATTAAAGGCATAAATACTACTGAATATCAGTCTCTGATTTCTATTCCAGGTATTGGTCCGGTCTTAGCTGGTGGTATCTTATCTGAAATAGGCACCATTACATCCTTTAAGTCTCATGACTCTCTAGCAAAGTATGCAGGTCTTACTTGGAGAGTTAATGAGTCTGGTGATTTTAAGTCTGATGAAACCAGAATGACAAAGACCGGTAACAAATATCTTAGGTATTATTTAATTGAAGCTGCTAACTGTGTTAAAAAACAAGCTCCTGAATACAAAGAATACTATCTTAAAAAATATAGTGAAGTAACTAAGTATAGTCATAAAAGAGCCCTCGCACTTACATCTCGTAAATTAGTACGCCTGATTTTTGGATTGCTGACTAAAAATCAAATCTACTCCAATGATAAAGTTGGAGAGATACAATAAAATACTTTCTTTAATTTTAGCCTGTTTTTTTGTCTTAAAACAATAGGTCTAGTTTGAGTTGTGCTTTTTTTACTGATTCTATTGCTTTTATTTAAATTTATCTCTTGACATATTACCAGATTGCTTAAATTTTATTATAAAATCATTATATCAAAAATATAAATCTTTACAAACTTAAACTTTAATCTCTTCAAGCTTGCCCTTACAAATACCACATCGATATCTCTTAAAGGTTGTAATTTTACGGTTTCTTTCATATTGTTTGCTACATTTTTTGCATTTATATATCCAGTTGATTTTTTTTTTAGTAGCCCTTCTTTTTGAGAACCTTTTAACCTTGCCTCCTAAAGAAATAATTCTATTAATTTCTTTTTTGAATTCTGGACCATGCCCCTTCACCTTAAGATGAATCATTTCGTGAAGCAGTGTGTTTTCAATCTCCTCAGGGAAATCCTCATGATAGTGAGTAGATAATCGAATAATAGAATTTTTAGGTTTTCTATAGCATACTCCTGCAGAAGCAGTTAACCTACCGGACCATTCTAATATTATCTCAGATGATTTTGGGAGGGTATTATTGAAATATTTTTCGTTTAGATTGTCGTACAAGTTATGTAATTGTCTTTCCATAATTACCTCTTTGTCTATTAAATATGATTTACGAATATGATATAATATAAAATGAGAATTATCAATTTAATATTAAATGAAGTTTGAAAGGAGTAAGCTGTGGAATATAAAAATCAAGAATACTACGACATAGATATTAGAGATATGAAGAGAAGACTACCAGTAGTGAAAGTAAAGGAAGGACTATGGATAGCTTCTTTTGTGATTCTAGGTGATGTTGAATTAACAAGCCACTGTGCTGACGAGTTAAAGAAAGAATTGGAGAAATTAGAATTCGATTATTTAGTAGGACCTGAAGCAAAAGTACTTCCACTACTTCATATAGTAGCAGAACGACTAGGATTTAAAGACTATATAGTTTGCCGTAAGGAAAGAAAGGCATATATGAAAGATGCTGTAGTTTACGATGTTAAATCTATTACTACTCAAAGAAAACAACAGCTTGTACTGAATGGGTCAGATGCAGAAAAAATAAAAGGAAAAAAGGTAGTATTGCTTGATGATGTAGTTTCCACTGGAGGCACCTTTAATTCTATGGAGAAAATCTTAGAAAAAGCTGGTGCTGAAATTGTAGGTCGAGCTGCAGTATTAAAAGAAGGAGATACCTATAAAAAAGACGTTATTTACTTGGAAGAACTACCGATATTCACAAAATAGCTTAATACATTTCTTTAACAGTTGATTTATTGACAAATTCTATATAATAATGTAAGATAATGCAGTATAAGTATAAAATGCATACATAGATGCGGTGAATGGAAGAGTACCGTTTTAGTCTTTTATAGAGACGTAGTGGTTGGTGGAAACTACGAGGATTAAACTGGGAAGATCATCCAGGAGCATAGTTGTGGAAATTAAGTATACAACTACGTTATAAGCGTTAATTATAGAGAGGCAGTGTAATACTAATATACTGCAATGTGGGTGGAACCGCGGTTGCTATCGTCCCAATTTTTGGGGGCGTTTTTTTATTTACATAGAATAATTTAATATATTTTGGAGGAGATTTAATGAAGAAATTTGAAGAAATATCGAAGGAGTCGTATTCTCAGTACGAAAAGAACATCAGAGACTACTGGAAGGACATAGACATATTACACGAAAGTGTTGAAACAAGAAAAGACAAAGAAAGTTTTATTTTTTACGAAGGCCCTCCTACGGCTAATGGATCCCCGGGGATACACCACGTAATAGCTAGAACTTTAAAAGATTCAGTTTGCAGATACAAGACTATGGAAGGTTTTCAGGTAAAAAGAAAAGCCGGGTGGGATACCCACGGATTGCCTGTAGAAATAGAAGTAGAAAAAGCCCTAGGGCTTAACAATAAACAGGATATTGAAAATTACGGACTTGATAAGTTCAATCAAAAGTGTAGAGAATCTGTATTTACCTACGAAGGTGAATGGAGAGAAATGACAGAGAGAATGGCTTATCTTATAGACTTAGATAACCCATATATAACTTTAGATAACGACTATATTGAAACAGTATGGTGGATACTTGATAAATTTCACAAAGAAGGATACATATATGAAGGCCATAAAATACTGCCTTACTGTGCAAGATGCGGGACTGGTCTTGCTTCCCACGAGGTAGCTCAAGGATATGAAGAAGTAAAGACAACTACGGTATATGTAAAGTTCAAACTTAAAGAAAAAGATGAGTACTTCTTAGTATGGACTACAACTCCCTGGACATTAGCAGCTAATGTATGTCTTACTGTACATCCTGAAGAGACATATGTGAAGGTAAAGGTAGACGATGAAGTTTTAATACTTGAGAAGAAATCTGCGGCAAGAATAATAGAAGAAGATTACGAAATATTGGAAGAAATGAAAGGTAAAGACCTTGAACATATAGAATACGACCAGCTTATGCCTTTTGTAAAGCCGGATAAAAAAGCCTTCTTTGTAACTAATGCAGAGTATGTAACTACAGAAGATGGAACTGGTATTGTACATACGGCACCAGCTTTTGGAGAAGATGACTACAATACAGGAGTGAAATACGACTTACCAGTACTTCAACCAGTTGATGAAGATGGTAAGTATACAGATACTATATGGAAAGGCCAATTTGTTATGGATGCAGATCCACATATAGTAAGATGGCTAAAAGAAGAAGGAAAGTTATTTAAAAAAGAAACTATAGATCACAACTATCCACACTGCTGGAGATGTAAAACACCTCTATTATACTATGCTAAGCCTAGCTGGTATATAGAGATGACTAAGCTTAAAGATAAACTAATTGAAAACAACAACGGTGTTGACTGGTATCCTGATTATGTAGGAGAAAAAAGATTTGGAAACTGGTTGGAAAACCTAAACGACTGGGCAATATCAAGAAGTAGATACTGGGGTACTCCACTTCCAATTTGGACATGTGAATGCGGTCATACTGAAAGTGTTGGATCTAGAGAAGAACTTAAGGAAAGAGCCCTAGAAGAAATAAGCGAAGATATAGAATTGCACAGACCTTTTGTAGATGATGTACACTTAGAGTGTCCTAAATGTGGAGAAAAGATGGAGAGAGTTCCTGATGTTATAGACTGCTGGTTCGATAGTGGATCAATGCCTTTTGCTCAACATCACTATCCTTTTGAAAACAAGGAAAATTTTGATGAACTTTTCCCAGCAGATTTCATATGCGAAGGTATAGACCAAACTAGAGGATGGTTCTATTCCCTTATAGCTATATCTACCTTTGTAACTGGAAAATCACCATATAAGAAGGTCTTAGTAAACGACTTGATACTAGATAAACACGGCAAAAAAATGTCGAAATCAAGAGGGAATACTGTTAATCCTTTTGAATTATTCGACCAGTATGGAGCTGATGCTTTAAGATGGTACTTGTTATATGTATCACCAGCATGGACTCCAACGAAGTTTGACGAAGATGGATTAAAGGAAGTTCTAAGTAAATTCTTTGGAACTATTAAAAACGTATATACTTTCTTCTCTCTTTATGCCAATACTGATGAAGTGGATCCAAGAGAATTTGAAGTGGATTACGAAAAGAGACCTGAATTAGATAGATGGATAATTTCTAAGTTAAACAATTTGATTAAATTATCTAGAGAAAGCATGGATGAATACGACTTAACTAAGGTGGTAAGAGGAATTCAAGAATTTGTTAACGAAGATTTATCTAATTGGTATATAAGAAGATCTAGAAGAAGATTCTGGGCTTCAGGATTATCTGATGATAAAAAATCTGTTTATGCTACGACTTATGAAGTATTAAGAGATTTATCTCTACTCATAGCTCCCTATGCACCTTATATAGCTGAAGAAATATATAGAAAATTAACAGATAAAAAATCAGTTCACTTGGATTTTTATCCTGAATATGATGAATCCTTAATAGATGAAAGAACAGAAAAAAGAATGGATCTAGTAAGAAACTTAGTAGGTCTAGGTAGAGCTTCAAGAGATACTGAACAGATAAAAGTTAGACAGCCTCTAAGGAAAATACATATAGACGGAAAACATGAAGACCTTATAAAAGACCTATCACCTTTGATAATGGAAGAGCTTAACATCAAAGAAGTTGTATTTGAAAAAAACCTAAGAGAATTCATGAACTTTAGTCTTAAGCCAAACTTTAGAGTAGCAGGTCCTAAATTCGGAAATAAAGTTAAGGATTTTGCTAAAGCTTTAAGAGAAGCCGATGAACTTGAAATAATTAACACAGTTCAAAATGGTGGAGTTTACGAACTAGAATTAGGTGGAGAAACTATTGAAGTAAATGAAGAACTTCTTGATATAAGAATAGATTCTAAAGAAGGTTACAACATTTCTATGGAAAATAACTTATTCGTAATCCTAGACACAAATTTAGATGACGAATTAATAAACGAAGGTTATGCAAGAGAGTTTATATCTAAAGTTCAGCAGATGAGAAAAAATAACGGCTACGAAATGATGGACAATATAAAAATATTCTACAAGGGTCCAGAAGAAATAGAAAAAGCTGTAAAACTATATGAAGACTATATAAAAACGGAAACCCTGGCAGTTGAAATCAAAAAAGAAGAAAGAGATGATTATAAGACTGAAAACTTGAACGGAAAAGAAACAGGGTTAAAGCTAGAAAAAATTAGTTAACAACTTAAAAAAAGCAAAAAAAAAAGGTGCCAGTTTATCTGGCATTTTTTTTAATATTCTTGTCTCAAACTTCTTTCAAATAACTCACATTTATCTAACATACATTTATTGTCTATATTGTGGATGCAAGTCACTGTTCTACAAACCTTGAATTTAGGTTTCGCATCTTTTTTTACATCAACTTTCATTTCTTTCTTCATAATTAATACCTCCTATATGTTTTATTATGGTTATATTATAGCAAGAAAACTGCAAGATGTCAAATAATTCCTTCAAAATATATCAAAATACATGAAAATAAATATAAAAACACTCAAATAATGCAAGGATTTTAAAATAGACATCAACTAATGGAAATGTTTTCCCGTCAAAGACTTTGTAAAAATATACAGTTGGGTCCATAAATACAATGTGACGCTTATTGAAAATGCAAGATATACTGTATACACTTCAAATACTAGAATAATAAAGATGGAAATAAATTCAGAATTAGACAAATCTTAGAAATATCGTTATTATTATAACAAAAGCTACAGCCATTGAAAACAGACAGTCAAAGGCACGCGGGATATATAAAGACCCTCAATTATTAAGAAGACTTAACAAAAAAGATATTTACAGAGGCAGTTTTTTTTGTATAATGATTACGGTTTATAAATTCCCCCCTCTTTAAAATATATATTTTGTTTTGATGTACATTTGATGTTGTCCGGTCCTAATTAGGACCGGACATTTTATTTTTTTGGAGATTAAATATAATTAAGAAACCTTTAATTATTATTTCCTTATATATGTGGTAAAATATAAGGTGACTAAAAATGATGGAGGTAATATGAAAAAAAACTTAAAAATGAAACCATCGGGAATTTTCAAAAGTGAATATTTAAGAAAGTACTTCTCTAAGTATAAGAATAGATACTTAGCTGGAATTTTTGTACTTATAATAATAGACATACTTCAATTGAGAGTGCCTTTGATTATAGGAGATGCTGTTGACTATTTAGAGTCTGGGGGAGCAATATCATCTGGACTGACCAGGTTTATATATTTAATTATTATAATAGGTTTAGGAGTAGCGGTAGGTAGATTTGTATGGAGACATATGATCTTTGGAACTTCCAGATTTATAGAATACGACATAAGAAACGAACTATTTGCTCATCTTGAGAAGCTTTCTTTAAAATACTACAACAAACATAAGACTGGAGACATAATGGCTCACATGACCAATGATTTGAATGCCGTAAGAATGGCAGTCGGTCCTGGAGTACTTATGGTTGTTGATGCTGCAGTAATAGGAACTCTTACATTATATAACATGATAACAGAAATTAGTTTAACACTAACAATATTCGCAGGGATACCTTTACTACTAATTATAGTAAATTCTATAATTATAGGTAAAATAATGAGAGTAAGATTCAAAGAAAAGCAGGCTGCTTTTTCAGACTTGTCGGATTTTACTCAAGAAAGAATTTCCGGGATTTATGTAATAAAATCTTTTGTCCAAGAATCTAAAGAATTAAAGGCTTTCGAAAAAGTAACAAAAAACTACTACGATAAAAACATTAAGATGCTTAAGATATTTGTTTTAATGCACCCTTTCATGCGGTTTATTTCTGGATTTAGTTTAGCAGTAGTTATTGGATTTGGAGGATACCTATCAATTCAAGGAACCATCTCAGTAGGACAGTTTGTAGCTTTCGTACAGTTTATTGGTATGCTTGTATGGCCTATGATAGCTATAGGTTATACATTCAATATTCTATCAATGGGTGGAGCATCTCTTGAGAGAATAGAAACTATATTAGATGAAGAAATAGATGTTAAGGATACAGAATATGTAGATAAATCAATCACTGAAATCAAGGGTGATATAAAGGTAGAAAATTTGAACTTTAAATATCATGATGAAAAAGAAATTGCTTTAAAAGATATTTCTTTCAGTATAGATAGGGGAGAAACCTTAGGAATAATAGGTAGAACCGGTAGTGGAAAGACATCTTTGGTCAATCTACTATTGAGATTACATGATCCTGAAAGAAATACCATATTTATTGATGGTAGAGATATATTAGAAATCCCTTTAGATACACTTAGAAGTTGTATTGGCTATGTGCCTCAGGATAACTTCCTATTTACAGACAACATATACAACAATATAGATTTTGGTCACAGGGATAAAAGTAAAGAAGAGATTATAGAAGCTGCAAAAAAAGCTTGCGTTCACGAGAATATAATAGACTTTAAAGAGGGATACGATACCTTAGTAGGAGAAAGAGGGGTTACCCTATCGGGAGGTCAGAAGCAACGTATCTCTATTGCTAGAGCTTTAATTAAAGACCCTAACATTTTGATTTTAGATGATGCAGTTTCTTCCGTAGATACGGACACGGAAGAGAAGATTTTGGGACATCTTAAAGAAGATAGAAAAGACAAAACTACAGTAATAATAGCTCATAGGATATCAACTATACAAAATGCAGATAAAATAATAGTCCTTGATGAAGGGGAAGTTGTTGAACAAGGAACTCACGAGGAGCTAATTGAGAATAAAGAGCTATACTACAGTTTATATCAAAAACAACTTCTTGAAAAAGAGCTTGAAAAAGAAAATGGCAATGGGGATGTGGAAGCATGAATCAATATGTAGATAAAGAAAAACAGTATAAATCTATAGATTTAAGTTTAATGGCGAGATTATTAAAATATGCAAAACCTTTTTGGATACAGATAACAATCTCTCTGATACTTCTTTTAGGAGTTGTTGCTCTAGAACTTTACCAACCTGTACTTCTTGGTAAAGCAGTTGATGAATTTATTGTTAATGAAGATATTGATGGAGTAGTAAGAGTAGCATTTTTATATTTTGGTACAGCTTTAGCCATGTTTGTGCTTACATATATTCAAGCAATGATACTCCAGTACAGCGGACAAAAAATAATTTACAATATAAGAGTTGAACTTTTCGACAAGCTTCAATCCTTATCTATTGAGTATTTCAATAATCATCCAATTGGCAAACTAGTAACTAGAGTAACCAATGATACAGAAACGCTAAATGAACTTTATACTAGTGTTATAGTCAATTCTATAAAGAGTATTTTTGTTTTAGTAGGTATAATAGTTACCATGACAGCATACAACTTACGCCTGTCCCTAATCACCTTTACTGTAATACCTTTTATTATACTTTTCACTGTGATTTTCAGGAAAAAGACAAGAGAAATATACAGACAGATAAGAAGAAGGGTCGCAGGAGTAAATGCATATATTTCTGAGCACATTAGCGGCATGAAAATAGTACAGATATTTGCAGTTGAGAAGGATGTTTTTAATAGATTTAACGAAGAAAACTCCAAGCTAAAAAAATCCTACATGGATCAACTTAAGATATTCAGTATTTACAGACCATCTATGTATATTCTAAATATTGGAGCCTTTGCACTGCTGGTAGCTTTTGGAGGAAGAATGGTAATCGAAGGAACAATTACAATAGGAACTATTGTTGTTTTCCAAAGATATATAAGTAAATTTTTCGAACCGATCCAAGAGTTAGCAGAACAGTTTAACATACTCCAATCTTCAATGGCTTCTTCAGAAAGAATCTTTAATCTTCTAGATGAAGAAGAGTATATAGAGAATAAAAATGTAACTAGGAAACTGGAAGAAGTAAAAGGTAAAATTGAATTTAGAAATGTGTGGTTCCAGTACAAGGAAGATGAATGGGTACTAAAAGATGTATCTTTCACAGTAGAACCTGGACAAACTGCAGCTTTTGTAGGTGCTACCGGAGCAGGGAAGACTACAATACAAAACCTCATATCTAGATACTACGATATTCAGAAGGGAGAAATCCTGTTAGACGGTATCAATATAAAAGAGTTTGATTTAAAAGAATTGAGGAAAAAAATAGGTCAGATGCAGCAAGATGTGTTTTTATTTACTGGGGATATAAAGAGCAATATAAGACTTAGAGAAGAAAATATAACCGAGGATGATATTCTTAAGGCATCTAAATATGTTAATGCAGATAAATTCATATGTAAGCTTGAAAACAAATACGACCAAAAAGTTTACGAGAGAGGAGCAACTTTTTCTGCTGGGCAGAGACAGTTAATATCCTTTGCTAGAACCCTAGCTTTCGATCCGGACATCCTTATACTAGATGAAGCTACAGCAAATATAGATACAGAAACAGAAGTGCTAATACAGGACGCCATGGAAAAATTAATGAAGGGAAGAACTACTCTAGTAGTAGCTCATCGACTTTCAACTATTCAAAATGCAGATAAAATTATAGTAATGCATAAGGGAAGAATTAAAGAAATGGGTAAGCATCAAGAACTACTGGCCAATAGAGGTATATACTACAACCTTTACAAAATACAGTATGAAAAAGTTATATAGGAGAGATAAATAAAGAATAAAAACCTAACAATAGTTTTTATGATTTTAAAAAAGTAGAGGTTCTAAACAACCTCTACAAAATCTTCGAATTTCTTTCTATGTTTTCTCGGCTTCATAGTCTTTTCTTCGTTAAAATGACCGAGACATATAAGCATAACGACATGCTTATTACCTTCTATATTAAACTCTTCTTTTATTCCTTTAGCATCTATACCACCTACAGGGTGAGAGTCTACTCCGTAGTAGCTGGCACTGTACATTATAGACATAGCTAAAAGTCCGGTATTTAGCTCTCCAAACTTTATTCTTTTCTCTTCAGTTTCACCGTAGAGCTTTCTGTTAGCTTTTAAAATTATTTCTTTTTTTTCACTTCCTAACTTATCTTCAACTCTTTTCCATACGGGATTATATTCTTCAAATCCAGTTCTATCTCCAATCATAATTAAAGTTGTGGAAGCTTTCAAAATTTTGCCTTGCTCATCAGCTAATTTGTACAACCTTTTCTTTGCTTCTTCTGACCTTACGGCTATAATGCTCCAAGGTTGGAGATTAAATGCTGATGGAGAGTATGTAGCTAAATTTATTATCTTTTTAATTGTATCTAAATCTACATCTTTATCTTTATCAAAGTATTTTACAGATCTTCTATTTTCTGCTAATTCTTTAAAATCCATTTTATCACCCTTTGTCTTTACTTATTATACTTATACCATATTTATATAAATATAAACATATTATTGTATATAGGATTTTAAAATATCTTTAACAATTACTTCAGAAGAATTAGAACTGTAAATTCTTTCTAAGCTTTTTTTCATATGCTTGATTCGCAGACTGTTATTTGTTAAGTGTATAATATAGCTTAAGATATCAGAGGTGCTGTAGGCTGTAAAAGCAGCTCCTTTCTTCTCGAAGTATCTGGCATTTTCCATTTCTTGACCGGCTACAGGCTTGTAAAGGATAAGTGGCAGTCTAACAGCAGCAGCTTCACTTAAAGTAATTCCACCAGGTTTTGTTATCATAAGGGACGAAATCTTATAAAGTTCATGAATTGAATTAATAAAGCCAAAAGTCTTTAAGTTTTTCAAGGACAACCTATCTAATTCTTTTTTTAACTCCTGATTATTACCACATACTGCAACTACTTGTAGGGTGTCAAACTGATTTAAACTTATACAAAGTTCTTTTAAATCCTTCATAAGACCTAATGCTCCAGCAGATATTAGGATTACTTTTTTATCTTTATCTAGATTGTATTTTTCTAAAATAAGGTCATTATTTGTTTCTTTATAAAAATCTTCCCTTACGGGTATTCCCGAAACTACTAATTTTTTTAAGGGATAATTTAAGTCCTTAATCCTATTTTTTAATTCTTCTGTAGGAATATAAATTTTATCGATGTTTTCATCTATCCACAAACTGTGACAGCAGTAATCGGTTACTACATTTATTACTGGTACATTAATCTTGTTTTTTATTTTGAATTCAGAAACTGAAAGTATTGGAAAAGTATTAATTATTATGTCCGGATTAAAACCATCATATATAACTTTAAATTTATTGTAGCCAAACCTTCTGTAGAGCTTCATTATTCTCTTGTTTCTTAATTTATCTATACCGTAGTAGAAAAAAGAATATATATTACCTATATTAAATAATTTGCTGTAAAATTTATTGAAGTTTTCTATTAAAGCAGGATATGAAGATGAAAACAAGTCGCAGATTTCAACATCAGCATCTCGCTTTAGGAATTCTTTTTTTAGAGATTCTGCAGCCATCTTATGTCCACCACCGAAAGGTGCAGTTAGGATGAGCACTTTAAATTTTTTGTTCATTTAAATCAACTCCTTTACATCTTTAATAATAATGGATAATTGTTGAATTCTTGTTAATAGTAAATTAAAATTTCATTAATAAAGGGTTATAAATACATGAATAATTTTACATGTCTTGACTCTGAAAAATAAAAGTAATATAATTAAATTGACCACATTGGTCAGGAAGATTTTATTAATTTAATATTTTTAAAATTTTAACAAATAAAAAATGGAATAAGTGATAATAAATCCAATTTTATAAGAAAAATGGAGGTAGTTATGAAGAAGAAATTAATTATAGCATTAGCTATACTTACAGCTATAGCGGTAGGAGTATTTTACTTTCTAACAAAAGGTAATATAGGAACACAGTACAACACTACCGAAGTAGAAAAAGGTGAAATAGAAAGATATGTAGAGGAAGAAGGTAGAGTAAGTTCTAAAGAGATCAGGAGTTACTATGGAAATAGTGCTAAAAGGATAGAAAGTGTAAATGTAGAATTAGGTGATTATGTAGAAGAAGGTCAGCTTTTACTTAAATATGAAGATAATTTAGATATAGAAATTCAAAAGGTAAAGAAACAGATAGAGGCATTAGAAGCTACTTACAATGAAGCATTGTCTGGGGCGGATTTTGAAAGTATTAACAGTGCGAAAATAGAAATATCAAGGATAAGAAGCAGCATAGAATTAGCGGAAGAAAATAGAAATAGAGTTGAAGAACTTTACAATAATGAAGCTGCTACAGAAAGTGAGTTAGAACAGGCAGAAAATAATTTGGAACAGCTTAAAAGTACTTTGGCTGTAGCTCAAAACAATTACAGTCAGCTGGTAAAAGGGCTTTCAGAGAATATGAAAAATAAATATGAAGCAGAGATTGATGTGCTTTTATTAACTTTAGAATTTTTAGAGAAACAGAAAGAAGATTCAATGGTATATTCTGATATTAAAGGTATAGTTACGGAGTTAAATACGTTTGAAGGTGATATACCATCTGCAGGAATGAAGATTTTAGAAGTTCAAAACCCATCAGAAAAAATTTTAGTAGTAGATTTCATGGCGGAATACGCAATATCAATAGAACCAGGTATGAAAGCTGAAGTTAATGATAGGGATTTAGGAATCCAAATGAATAATCTCAAGGTTGGAAAAAAACAACCTAAAGCTTTTACAGTTTACTCAGAATTAGGAGTTGAAGAAAACCGTCAAAACATAGAGATAAATCTTCCAGGAGATAGTGAAAATCTTCCTATTGGATTAATATTGAAAGCTAAAGTTATGATAGAAGAGTCAAGGGAAGCCTTTTTTATACCTAAAGAGACAGTTTATGAAAGAGATATGAAAAAGTATGTTGAAGTACTGGAGGACGGAGAACCTGTGGAGAGAGAAATTGTTATAGGTATAACGGATGGTAATCGTATAGAGATCAAAGGTGGATTAGAACAAGGAGAAAAAGTGATAGTGAATTATGAAGAAAATTAATATATCTAAGAGGTGTTTCTTTTGGAAGATAGACTTTCTAATATAGATGAAAAAAAGAAAATTAAAATAATCAACAGTGCTATGGAAGAATTCAGTAAGAATTCCTACGATAAAGCTTCAACAAATAGAATAGTGGAAAAAGCTGGTATATCAAAAGGATCTTTGTTTAATTACTTTGAAAGCAAGAAAAAACTCTATGAGTATTTAAAAGTGTTTTCTATTGTAGAAATAGCTGAAGAAATAGTTGAAAATGTAAGCTGGGAAGAGGCAGACTTATTTGAACGTATTAAAGAAATTGCTTTAATAAAATTAGAAATATTCAGGAAATATCCTTATATTATAGGATTTACCAAAAGAATTAATGCAGGGAAATCTATAGAAGAATTAAAGAAAATATACGAAGAATACGTGCCTAACATATATGAAAAAATTTATATAAAGAATATAGATTTCACTTTATTTAGAGAAGATGTAGGGATAGAAGAAGTAATGAATATTTTCATTTGGACATTTGAAAAGCTTGGAGAAAATTATTTAAATCAAATAAAGTTTGGTGAAAAGGTAGATATGGAAGAAATGTCGGATGAAGTTGACAGATACGTGGATGTATTAAAAAAAGGATTTTACAAGTGAGAGGAGCCTTAATATGATAAAAGTCAAAAATCTTTATCACTCGTATAGTAATGATGAAAATTATGCAGTTGATGATGTAAGCTTTGAAATTTCTAAAGGAGAAATTTTTGGTTTTTTAGGACCTTCAGGAGCAGGAAAATCAACAACTCAAAATATATTAACGGGATTATTGCAGCTGCAAAAAGGTGAAGTTGAAGTTGCTGGATATGATGTAAAACATATAAAAAATAAAATGTTTAATAAAATAGGTATGTCTTTTGAGCAGTCCAATGTTTACAACAAGATGTCGGGATTGGAAAATTTAGAGTTTTACGGTAAATTATTTGACGTTGATACTAGAAATCCAATGGAACTTATAAAAATGGTAGGGTTAGATGGTAAAGAAAACATTAAAGCCGGAAAGTACTCTAAAGGTATGAAACACAGACTTACCTTTGCTAGATCTATGATAAATAATCCTGAGTTGTGGTTTTTGGATGAACCTACTACAGGACTTGATCCTGCTATAGCATCTAATATAAAAGACATAATAAAAGAAGAAAATAACAAAGGCGTGACAATTTTCCTAACGACCCACAACATGTATATTGCTGATGAGTTATGTGATAGAGTTGCTTTTATTGTTGATGGTAAGATTAGACTTATCGATTCTCCTAAGGAGTTAAAACTTAAATACGGGGAAAAGCTGGTAGAAGTAGAATATCTGAGAGAGGGAAAACCTATTAAAGAAAGCTACTCAACAGTTGTAGAAGAAGAAAAAAACCAATTGATTAAAGTAATTAAGGAAAATAATATCCAAACCATGCACACTAAAGAAGCCACCCTTGAAGAAATATTTATAAAAGTAACAGGAAGGGGACTGGTGTAAATGAAATTATGGTACAGTTTTACAAAAGAGCTTATTCTTTCTTCAAAGAGCTGGTATTTCTATATCGAATTAGGAATGGCAATAATTCTTTTGTTGGTACTTTTATTTGTGGTTCCTGAAGATTTTGACAGTAAAAGTGAAGAATACATGTATCTCGATGTACCTCAAGTAGTCAAGGATAGGTATAGGGATAACCTAAAAGATGAAGATTTAGATGAAGAATCCCAAATGGTGGAAGTAGAAGCTGATAAAAGAACTTTTCAAGCAGAATTTTATGAAACAGATGAATCCGAGATTTATATACTTGATAATATGGAAGCATTAAATGCATTTTCCAGTGGTGAAAGAGTTCCTACAGTTCACGTTAGAGTAAATGAGGAAAACCAGATCGTACATACATACTACTTACAAGGTTATGAAACTCAAAAACTTAAAAATCTGCTGCTGGTATTTCATAATAGAAAAGCCGGATATGATGTTATAGAAGATTACTCTGATAACATCCCCGTAAGATCTTTGTATCAAAATATTGAACCTTTAAGCGACAGAGAGAATGTCATACCTGTATTTTTGACATTTAATGGAAGTCTTATGAGCTTATTTATTATAGCAGCCTATATATTTCTAGATAAAAGTGAAGGTATAATTAAAGCCTATGCAGTTACAGCTTCATCGGTTTGGCATTATCTCTTAAGCAAAATTGGAGTTATAATAGTTACGTCCATAGCTACGTCGCTAATAATTACAATTCCAATAATGGGGCTTCAGCCAAATTATTTCGCAATGCTTTTATTTATAATAACATCAGGTTTTTTTGCAGCATCCCTAGGACTATATATTACCAGCTTTTATAAAGATATAATCCAGGCTTTTGGAGTATTATATATAGTAATAGTAATCATGATAATGCCTAATATATCATACTTTACACCAAGCTGGGATCCTGATTGGATTAAAATAATTCCTAGTTATGTTATGCTTCAAAGTTTTAAAGAAATCATATCCATAAATGGAAATATTGCTTACGTACTGGTAGCCTCTTTAGGCTTTGCGGTTCTAGGGTTAGATATATTTATACTTGCAAATCACAGATTTAAAAAGACACTAACCCTTTAAAGGAGTGCTGAAAATGATTAGAAAGATATTTTTAATATTTAAAAGAGATTTAAAGGTTAGCGTAAGAAACTTTATAACCTTGTATATTATAATTGTACCAATAATATTTGCTGTAATAATCAATATTTTCTCACCGGGAATCAACGACACTACAGTTGAAATAGTTTTAATCGAAGGAGAGAATGTAGAACAAGGAGAATATTTTGAGCAGTTTGCAAAAGTTGAATTTCTCAACAATCTTGATGAGATGGAAGAAAGGGTAAAAAAAAGAGATAATATAATTGGAGTAGCTCCTGATGGAAATAATGAGTATTTCATCTTAAGTCAAGGAAATGAACCTACTTATGTGGTAGATTACGTAAAAAATCTTGTAACCTTTGATCATTATGATATAAATGTGGAAGACAGCCAGGCCGAAATAGTGGATTACGGAAGAGATATATCACCTCTTAAAAGATTAATGGTTAATGTTGCAACGATATTTACCTCTGTATTAGGTGGGATGATAATAGCTTTAAATATTGTTGAAGAAAAAACAGATAATACAATAAGTGCAATAAACTTATCACCAGTGTCTAGACTAGGGTTTATAGCAGGAAAAAGCTTGATAGGAGTCTTTGTTCCCGTAGTAGGTACCTTTCTAATGTTATTTATAACGGGATTTAGAGATATAAATTACTTTCATGCATTTTTAATGGTTGTTTCATCATGTATTATAAGTATTATGGTTGGCTTTATTGAAGGTATTAATAATGATGACGTTATGAATGCAGCAGGAAATATGAAGATGCTTTTCTTACCTTTGTTTGGAAGTATAGCAGGAGCAGAGTTGCTAGCTGATAAATGGCAGCCACTTTTCTACTGGGTACCATTTTACTGGACATATAAAGGGAATAATTTAGTTTTATCAGACAGCGGTTCCTTGGTAGATATTATGAAATATTCAGGGATTGTATTAGTCATAAGTATGATAGTATTTATAGTTTTAGCACCAAGAATCAGAAAAGGATTAGAATAAAAGGAGGTTTTTATTATGAAAATTTGGGGAATCATAGCAATAGTTTATGCGGTAGTTGTAGTTGTGATTACTGTAGTAAAACCGGAAAAAATTTGGAAGATGAAAAAAATTCAGCTGTTTGAAAAAGTACTTGGAGAAAAAGGTACGGAAATATTTTTCTATATATTTGCAGTAGCTGCTGTGGTTTTAGGCGTATGGCTTTTAACTAAATAATTAAGAAATTTACTCCTAAAGTAGAGATAAAATGAGAAAATCTATTTTAGGAGTATTTTTTAGAAATAAATGGATTTTGGTATATATGTCCTTTTTTGTGTTATAATTAAAAATATATATTAATTCAGAGGATGATAGCCATGAATATTGAAAAAATAAAAGAGATATTTAAAAACAAAGAAAGAGAAGCACTGGATATAGAGATCTACCATGCAGTTTTACTTCCTTTAATAGAAATAGATGGGGAACTTCATCTTATTTACGAGGTGAGAGCTAAGCATATGAACAGTCAACCCGGTGAGATATCCTTCCCTGGAGGACGAGTTGAAGTAGAGGAAAATTTTAGAGAAGCAGCTGTAAGAGAAACCTTTGAGGAAATAGGAATAAAGAAGGAAAATATAGAAATCATCGGAGAACTTGATTTCCTTACAAGAACGGGAAATTTCATGCTTTACCCTTATATAGGTGAAATTTCAAATACAAAAATGGAAGACTTAGTCTTAAATCCAGATGAGGTTGATGAAGTATTTACAGTGCCTTTAAGTTTTTTATGTAAAAACCAACCGGAGATTCACGAAATAAAATACGAACCAAATTTTAAAGAAAATTTTCCTTTTCATAAAATCCAAAATGGGAAAAAATACAACTGGCATAATATGAAATACCCAGTATATTTCTTTGAATATCAAGGGCATATTATTTGGGGCTTAACTGCAAAAATTACTAATAATTTTGTTGAATACATAAAGAAAAATATGTAGGGAGGGATTGATATAGAAACTTTATTTAAAGTTGAAAATCTAAGTAAGCACTATCAGATGGGAGAAATAACCGTAAAGGCTTTAAGGGAAGCAAGTTTTGAGATATATAAAGGTGAGTTTATTGTTGTTTTAGGTCCCAGCGGATCTGGTAAAAGTACTCTTCTAAATATTTTGGGAGGTATGGACACGCCTACTGAAGGTCGAGTATTTTTTGAAGATAGAGAAATAACAAACCTTAGTGAAAAAGAACTTACTTTGTACAGAAGAAATGAAGTAGGGTTTATATTTCAATTTTACAACCTAATGGGAAATCTGACTGCTAGAGAAAATGTGGAACTGGCAGTAGAAATTTGTGAAGATACAATGGATATAGATGAGGTGCTGGAATCTGTAGGTCTTTTAGAAAGAGCGGATCACTTTCCTTCTCAAATGAGCGGTGGAGAACAGCAGAGAGTTGCTATAGCTAGAGCAGCAGCCAAGAATCCTAAGGTCTTACTGTGTGATGAACCGACTGGAGCACTGGATTATGAAACAGGTAAGTCAATACTAAAAGTTCTTAAAGAAATAAACCAAAAATACAAAAGAACAGTGGCTGTAATAACCCATAATGCTTCTATAGCTGAAATAGCCGACAGGGTAATAAAAATGAGAAGCGGGAAAATTACAGAATACTATAAAAACGATAATCCTTTGGATCCTGAAAGGATTGAATGGTAATGAAGAAGTTAAATGTTAGGTTATTAAGAAACATTAAAAATTCTAAAGGGCAGTTTATATCAATATTAGCAGTTATAATAACTGGACTGTTTATTTTTGTTGCGATGAATAATGCTTCCACTAATCTAAGAACTTCTTTAGAAGAATACTATGAAATAACCAATTTTGCTGATGCCTATGTAGATGTAATGAAAATTCCAGATAATGAAGTAGAAGAAATTATTGGTAGAGAAGGTATAGTAAATGCAGAAGCTAGAGTTGTTATGGATGTGCCATTTATAACAGATAATAAGGATGAGAAGGTTAATGTAAGAACTATAAGTGTAGGTGGAACAAGTAATGAAATCAATAAACTCTATATGGAAGAAGGTAAGAGGGATTTAGGACCGAAAGATTGCATAGTAATAGGTCAATTTGCAAGAGCTAGAGGAATCCAAGTTGGAGACGAAATAAGTATTCAGCTAAGTGGAAGAAAATATGAACTTAATGTAGTTGGTATAGCTATTAGTCCTGAATACACCTATCTTGTAGAAAATGAACAGTCTTTTATGCCAAGACCGGAAAAATTCGGTATTGTGTATATAGAGAAGGAGTACTTAAAGAATATATCAAATTTTTCCAACAGCTCAAATGATGTTATCTTAACTGTTGAAGAAGGAAGTGACTTTGAAGACCTTAAGGACTACATAGAAGATACATGGGATAACTACGGTGTAAGAAGAGTAATAGAAAAAGAAAACCAACTAAGCAATAACATGATGTATCAGGAGATAAATGGACTTGAACAAATATCAGGGTCTGTACCAGTTATATTTTTAGTAGTTGCAGGAATAATTCTAGCTACTATGATGTCAAAAAATGTTAAAAATGACAGGACTACAATAGGTATATTTAAAGCATTAGGATATACTAACAAAAGCATAATGATACACTATATAAAATATGCCCTTGCAATAGGAATTATTGGAGGAATAGTAGGAACTTTATTAGGCACATTGCTTTCCGGATTTATGACTAATATGTATACTGAGTTTTTTGCTTTACCCCTTTTAAAAATCCAAATTTATCCAATGAATATAGTAATAGCGGCTTTACTATCATCACTATTTTGTTCTGTAGCTGGACTTTGGGGTGCTAAGGATATTTTGAAAATTTCTCCAGCTCAATCTATGAGAAGAGAAACACCGAAATCAGGACATAGAATATTGATTGAAAAAGTTAAATTCATTTGGAACAAGGTTACTTTTACCTGGAAAATTGTAATAAGAAATATTTTTAGAGAAAAGAAAAAGTTTATTTTTATAAGTTTGGGGGCAGCTTTTACAGTTGCAATGATGATGACAACATTATGGATGTGGATATTATTCGATGACATGTTTAATGTTTATTATGGTGAATTTATGTCTATGGATTACGATATTTCTTTCAGCAAAACAGTATCAGAGGATAGTATAAAAGACTTAGATAAATTAATTGAATCTGATAGGATTGAACCTAATATTGAAATACCATTCGAATTAAGAAATGGACGAGAAAAAAAAGTAGTAAATATAATCGGTATAAAAAAAGATACAGAAATGTATAAGTTTAAAGATTCTAATGATAACCCGGTCTACTTACAAGATGATGGTATGCTGATATCATCCAACTTATCCAAGGCTCTGGATGTAAATATTGGTGAAAAAATCCTCATACATAATTTCTTGCCTAATAAAGATGATAGGTATATAGAAGTTAAAGGAATAGTTAGTCAAGCCTTTGGAATTAACGGGTACATGGATTTAGACTTCATGGAAAAAACCTTAGTTGATTATAATGCTATTAATGGAGCTTATGTAAAATCAGATGCTAATATAATTCCCGATTTAGAGGATATTAAAAATATTAGTTCTGTAATGTCTACTGAAGAAATGGTCTCAATATTTTATGATTATATAGATTTGATGATAATAGAAACAGTATTCTTGCTTATATTTTCAGGAACATTAGGCTTTGTAATTATATACTCTATGTCTGTAATGAGTATCAATGAAAGAAAAATGGAATTTTCTTCCTTAAGAGTTTTAGGCTTTGGAAGAAATGAAATTTTCGGAATAATTTCAAAAGAAAATGCTCTAATGTCAATTATAGGTATAATATACGGTATACCTTTGGGAATGACATTCATTGAATCTATAGGAAATGTTTTTACTACGGATCTATATACTTTAGACCAACCAATAGGTATAACACAAATAATTTTAAGTATAATATTTACAATAATATGTTTGACAGCAGCACAACTTGCAACTTACAGAAAGATTAGCAGACTTGATTTTATAGAAGCATTAAAAAGTAGAACTACCTAAGAAATGGAGGGGTAAGTAATGAAAAAGAAATTAATAATCGGAATAATAATACTGGTGGTTGTTGCAGCGGCAGGTCTTTACTATTTTACTCAGGGTACAGATGGAGAAGATTATGAGACTGCTTTAGCTGAAATAGGAAGCATAGAAAAGCATATTGAAGAAATAGGAGAAATAGCTTCTAAAAATGTAAGAAGCTACTACGGAAATGGTACTAACGAAATTGAAAACCTATATGTAGAAATTGGGGATATAGTTGATGAAGGCGATTTATTATTAGAATACGACAATACAATAGATTTAGAAATAGAAAAAATTAACAAACAGATAGAAGCTTTAGAAGCTACTTATAATGAAGCTGTATCTGGAGCAGATTTCGAACAAATTAATACTGCAAAGCTAGAAATTGAAAATATAAAAAACAGTCTAGAATATGCAGAGGAAAATCTACAGACTGTGGAAGAGTTGTATAAAAATGATGCAGCTACAGAAAAAGAATATAAAGATGCTCAGAAATCTGTTGAACAGCTTGAAAATCAACTTGCTATAGGTCAAAACCAATACAGCTTATTAGTAAAAGGATTATCAGGAAATGTAAGAGATAGGTATGAAGCAGAAATAGAGGTCCTAGCTTTATCTTTAAAAATATTAGAAGAAAGTAGAGAAAAGTTCAACATTTATGCAGATTTTAATGGTATAATAACTGAGTTGGATACTTTTAAGGGAGATATGCCCTTGGCAGGTAAAAAGATTCTTGAAGTACAGGAATATAATAACTTAAGAGCTTATGGTGATTTTATAGTAGAAGATGCTGTTAAGATTAATGAAGGTATGGAAGTTAAAATTTACAGCGAAGACATTGGAATAAATATTAAAAATCTTAGTATTGAAAAAATCCACCCTAAAGCAGTGTCAAAATTATCAGAATTAGGGATAGAACAAAAAAGAGTTATGGTAGAAATAACCTTGCCTAAAGAACATGAAAATTTGATTATTGGTTCTAAGATTAATATAAAAATAAAAATAGACGATAAAGACAATATATTAATAGTGCCGGAAGAAGCGGTATATGAAAAAAATGAAAAGACATATGTTGAAGTATTAGAAAACGGTGAGCCGAAAGAAGTAGAAGTTGTATTAGGAATAGAGAATGAGGACTTCATTGAAATAATAGATGGTTTAGAGGAAGGACAGGAAGTAATACTTGATTAGGAGGTATAAAATTAATGAATAGAATAAGACCAGCTTGGGTGGAAGTTTACTTAAATAATTGTGTTCATAATTTTAGGGAAGTAAAAAAAAGAATTAATAAAGAAACAAAGGTATGTACTGTAGTTAAGGCTGATGGATATAAATTAGGAGCTGTTCAAGTGTCCAAAGCATACATAGAAAATGGTACAAACATGCTTGCGGTAGCAGTACTTGACGAAGGAATTGAAATAAGAGAAGAAATAAAAGAATTTCCAATCTTAGTTTTAGGATATACTCCTGAAGAGCTCTTTGAAAAAGCTTTAGAGAACAATTTAACATTGACTATCTATACAGAAGAACATGCTCAAAAATTAGACCAAACAGCTGAGAAATTCGGAAAGAAAGCAAAAATACATATAAAACTAGAGACTGGTATGAATCGTTTAGGATTTTTGCCTACAGAAGAAAATATTAATAAAATTAAAAGTATATACAATATGGAAAATATTGAAGTAGAAGGAATATATTCTCACCTAGCTAGAGCTGATGAAGTTGACAAGAAGTGGGCATATATACAGAAAGAAAGGTTTGACAAGGTCTTAAAAAGATTGGAAGAAGATAAAGTTTATATACCAATAAAACATATAGCAAATAGTGCAGCTATTATAGACTTACCTGATTTTCAATACGATATGGTGAGACCAGGGATTATGCTAACAGGTCAGTATCCTTCTGAGGAAGTTTCAAAAGAAAATGTGAAATTAAAACTAGCCTTTAATTTGAAAGCAAGAATAGCAAACGTCAAAAATATTGAACCGGGAGAAGGAGTAAGCTATGGTCATAAATTTATAGCTGAAGAAAGGACTAAAGTTGCTACACTTCCTTTAGGATATGCTGACGGACTCCCTAGACTTTTATCTAACAAGCTAGAAGTAGCTTATAAAGGCATTAAATGTAAAAACATAGGTAGAATATGTATGGACCAGTGTATGATAGATGTAACGGGAATTAAAGATGTAAAAATCGGAGAGGAAGTAATACTTTACGGGGATGGCAGTAAAAACTCAACTACACCAGATGAAGTAGCTAAAGCAATTGGTACTATAAACTATGAAATATTAACTATGTTAGATAGGAGATTACCAAGAGTTTACAAGTAAGGTGGTTTATATGGGGATATATAAAAACAAAGAAATCAGCAAATTTACATGCGAGTTTAAAGATAAAGAATTAGAAAAAGAATTTTTTGAAAAAAATATGAAAAAAGATATGCGTTTATTCAAGGGCCTTATATTAATATTAGCCGCAGTATATCTTTTGTTTATAATTCCAGACTTTATTGTGCTAGATACAGTAGTTGATTTTCATCAGATATTAGCGATAAGAATAATTAATTTTCTAGCTCTTTTAATTTTGTATTTTTATATAAATAAAATATCAAGCTATAACACACAAAGCTATATCATATCTGTAGTGCAAACTTCAATAATAATATCATACTTCATTATAGCAAGTAGCTACGGTAATGACTGGAATTACTACATAAAAATATTTGACATTATACTTTTTTTAATGGTGATTTATATACTACCAAACAAGATTTTAAACAAATTTGTAATATCAGATGTACTAAAAATAGTATTTTTCTTTACAGCATATCAATACGTAAGTGTAAATACTATGGATTTTATAGCTGGCATAGTATATACAAGTATAATTCATCTTGTAATGTTTTTGCTTACCTATAAAATCGGATACCACTATCGATTAAAATATTTAAATGACTTGGAACTTAAATATCTATCAGAGATAGATAATTTAACGGGGATATATAATAGGAATAAACTTGATAAAGAAGTTGAAAACTGGATAAAACTTAAGAAGAGGTATGATTTTGATTTATCAATAATATTTTTAGATTTTGATAATTTTAAAGATATAAATGACGAATACGGACATGTAGAAGCAGATAATATACTTGTAAAATCAGTCAGAAAAATAGAGAGTATTATAAGAGAGACGGATGTATTTGGCAGGTGGGGTGGAGATGAATTTGTTATACTTCTACCTAAATCAAACAAGACTGAAGCAGTGAAATTAGCTGAACGAATAAGACAAGAACTACATGATGAAAATAAAGATTTAGAGTTTCCTATTACCTGCAGTTATGGAGTAACGGCGGTGATAGAGGAAGACAATTTAAACAATCTTCTAGATAGAGTAGATGCTTTAATGTATGATGCGAAAAATGCTGGAAGAGATAGAATAGTAAGTTAAAGAAAGGGTTTCAAATGAAAAAAGGTGAAATATATAAAATTAAAATAGAAGATTATAAATTTCCTAACAGAGGATTGGGATATTTAGAAGATAAGGTAATAGAGGTAAAGAACACTATGCCTGAGCAGGTAGTATCTGCAAAGATAATTAAAAAAAGAAGAGGAAAGGTTAAAGCTGATTTTGTAAAATTAGAAGAAAGAGCACCATACGAAAGAGAACAACTATGTCAGCACTTTGGTATCTGCGGAGGTTGTTTAATACAAACTATGCCTTATCCTATGCAGTTGGAGCACAAATCGAAAATTGTAAAGGATATACTGGACAATATAATTCACGAAGATTATTTATTTGAAGATATACTACCATCTCCTAAAAGTATAGAATACAGAAATAAGATGGAGTTTTCATTTGGTGATGAATACAAAAACGGACCTCTTTCCTTAGGTATGCACAGGAGAGGTCGTTTTTATGAAGTTGTTACTACCTACGATTGTATACTCGGAGATCAAGATTTTAGAGAAATTCTGAAGGCTACTTTAGAATATTGCCTGGGAAATAATTATCCATATTTTCACAGAAAAAGACATATAGGACTACTTAGACATTTTGTAGTAAGAAAAGCTGAAAAAACAGGAGAAATTCTCGTAAACATAGTAACTTCATCTCAAGGGGATGTAGACTATGAAGGATTTAAAGAAGTTATACTCGCTTTGGATCTGAAAGGTGAAGTCAAAGGAATTATCCACACGATTAATGATAACCTTGGAGACGTAGTAAAAGGTGAAAAATACAACCTCATATATGGAGTTGAAGAAATAAATGAAATAATGAGCGGCCTTAATTTCAAAATATCTCCTTTCTCTTTCTTCCAAACAAATACTTCAGGAGCAGAAAAACTCTATGAAGTTATAGAAGAGTATGCAGGAGATATAGAAAATAAAGTGATCTACGACTTGTATTCCGGTACGGGAACTATAGCTCAGGTAATGGCAAAAAAGGCAAAAAAGGTTTACGGCATAGAGATAGTAGAGGAAGCAGTAGAAAAAGCCCATGAAAATGCAGAACTTAACAATTTGAAAAATTGCGAGTTTATTACTGGAGATGTATTAGAAAAAATAGATGAACTCAAACATTCTCACATAAATCCTGATGTAATAATCCTTGATCCACCAAGGCAGGGTCTACACCCTAAGGTAATACAAAAAATATTAAGAATAAAACCTGAGAGATTTGTGTACGTATCCTGTAAACCAACCTCTATGAGAAACGACTTACCGGTATTTTTAGAATTTGGATATAAAGTTGTAAAAACTAGGTGTGTTGATATGTTCCCTCATACGGTCCATGTGGAGACGGTTGTACTTCTTTCCCACAAAAAAGCAGATACACATATCAACGTAAATGTGGAGTTTGGTGAGGGTGAAGGGAAAATCCCAGTGGGCAAGATTGTTGAAAAAGCTGAGGATCAAAGACCAAGCGAAAGAGTTACCTATAAGATGATACAAGAGTATATTGAAAGTAAGTATGATTTCAAAGTGCATACGGCTTATATTGCAGAAGTAAAAAGAGATTTAGGATTACCGATGTATGATGCTCCTAATGCAGTAGAAGAATTGAAGCATCCAAGGAAAAATCCGACAATCGAAAAGGTGGAAGCAATTAAGGATGCTTTAAAACATTTTAGATTATTATAAAAACTAAGCAAAGGAGCTATTGTTATATACATAGTTCCTTTGTTTAATTTCATATTGTAACTTATTGTATGTTGACTTATTGTGTTCATACTTTATAATATTGATTATAAGGTGGTGCATGCTTATGAATATCATTAAGACATTTGCTTCTAATGTAAAAAAATATAGAACTTTAAAAGGTCTATCACAAGAAACTTTTGCTGAAAAAGCAGGTCTACACAGAACCTATATTAGCGCCATAGAGAGGGAAAAGAGAAGTATTGCACTGGATAATGTTCAGAAAATTGCGGACGCTCTTGAAATAGAAACTTATTTGCTATTCATAGATCAAAACAATGATTAATAGTTTTTTACGAGACACGTGAAAGGATTTTCATTAATACGATAATATAAGGCTAAAATACACAACAATGTAGTTTAACAATGTAAATAGTATTTTATATTGATTGATCAGCCCTCCTTTCTGGTGAGTCTTGAAAACGTAGTTTGCTTATCTGTAGTTTTTTTGAAGGTGTAAAAAATATAGGATAAAGGAAGGCGAGGAAATGAATATAGTAGGGACTGAGATTAATGGATATTTATTTGAAGAAGCATTAGGTAGTGGAAGTTTTGGGGCAGTATACCGGGCTTCCAAAGATGGAAATATATATGCTGCAAAAGTTCTTTCTGAGACTTATATTCTTGAAGAGTTTAAGAATGAAGAAAATAGGATAACAAGAGAAATTGATATTCTAAAGAAAGTTCAAGGTAAAAATTTAATAAAGTACCAAGAGGATTTTTTCTTTAAAAATGAATTTGGTATAAATGAATATGTTATTGTGATGGAGTACTTTGATGGAACTACTTTAAGAAGTTACCTAAAAAATGATGTTGAGATGGATAGATTAGTTGAAATTTTTGTCAAAGTACTGGAAGGCGTTAAAGAACTACATAATACTATCATAGATAGTGCGGGGATAATTCATAGGGATTTGAAACCGGACAATATAATGATAGATTCTCAGTGTAATGTTAAAATAATAGATTATGGCTTAAGTAAAATTATTGATTTTTCTTCCCTCACGTCTACGGGAACTCAGATTGGTTCACCTTTATATATGTCACCGGAACAATTAAAAGACAGTAAACATATTGATTACCGGGCAGACATATATGCTCTGGGAATAATCTTATATGAGATGTTAACAAAGAACATTCCATATAGAGCGGCGACGTTGCCAGAATTGTTAATGAAAATACTAAACGAGCCAATTATACCTCCTAAACAGTATAACGCAAATATTAACGATGGTTTAGAAAAAATCATACTTAAAGCAACATCTAAAGAACCCTTTGCTCGATACCAAACAGTCGATGAATTTATTGATTCATTTGTAAGAAAAGAAATTCAAGACGAACTTATTACATTAGGAAAATATTATGCATGGGTTTATAGGGAAAAAGATGTAACTCTACAATTCGAAAACGAAAATGAAGCGGACATTATTTATCCAATTCATGTGAAAAATTGGATGAAAAAGTTACATCAGTATTTTGAGAATAATAACTTTAAAAACGTTATAATTGATCCATCTACTCAAAGACTGTCATATATAGCATTTGGAGGAACTAAAGGACTGGTGGAATTGCCATATGCACCAGAAAAGGGTGTTATTTCACTAGAATATTTACAAAACCCTCAAGAACGCAAAAATTATATAATGAAATGGTATAATTCTGTTTCGATGGGTGAAAAATTAATTTTACCATATCATTATATAAGTAATACTGATTATGCAGTCGATAAAATTGAAGATTGGATAAAAATGAATATTCAATTGATTGATGAAAGTACTAAAATTGTTGATCATGAAAAAGAAAAATATGCAATGATTTCCATTGGTTTAAGTCATCTTGTGTTTCAAGCAAATAAGATATTATCATATTTTGTGCATGCAGATGTTGATGGTTTTATAGTTCAAGTATCTGACATGAGACAGCTGAATGAACAATCTCTAAGCAGTTATATGGATTTTATGATTAATTTACAGAAATATACTAACAAGCCGGTTATTGCTTTAAAGGTACCAATTCCATTAGGACTTGCGTTAATTGCGAAAGGAATACATGGATTTTCATTAGGTTTAGCAAGCATAGATTATTTTGATGAACAATATATTAAAGAAGAAAAAGATTCTTTCAATTTGTATTCAAAATTCTATTTTCCGCAGGTATTGTCCTTTTTATCTTACCCGAAAAAAGATACTTTTGCATTTGAGCAAATCTATAACTATTTTGAAGGTTGTAATTGTAAATGGTGTAAAGGGAAGACAGCAATCGAGATTGGTACAGGAGATAAAGGTGTTCAATTGCATCATTGGCAAATGATGCTTGAAGAGGTAGATAAAATTAATAAATATGAACAAAGTGAGCGCAATAATTACTTGTTAAAACGTATTGATGAGGCCTTGACTAATTTAGACTCAATACCAAAAGAAATAATGAGTAGTCAGAAAAATACCGATTATTATAAATTATTGAAAAATCTAAAAAAGATATTATGAAACTAGAACAGGAGGTGGATTGAATGTTTACTAGCGAAAAAGCTTTAGTGGATAAACTAGTAATAGACCTTCAAGAAAAATATGATACACAATATATTGTTCGAGAACTACGAGGCGGTAACAATATTGCAGATATTGTTTATACAACTGATTTGAATCGAGATAATATTCTTTTTGATGAGTACTTTAATGCTTATTACTACTTCAATGGCATTTACAATAAAAAAAATATTGCTATGAAAGAAATCGAAATTTCTAATTCTGCGATTGATAAAAAATTTCATAATTTCCTTTATGAATTGGAAGAAATGGGATATATTAAAATTGACGGTAATTATATAACGTCAATAAAGAAAATTGATGCAGTAACCAAAAATTTTATTGCGGTAGAAGCAAAATTGTCCGATTGGAAATCAGGATTAGAACAGGCAGCTAGATATAAGCAATATGCAAATGAAGTTTATATTGCTATAAGTTCAGAATATATAAATAAAGTTGATAAAGATTTGCTAATAAATTTGAATATTGGATTGATGAGTGTATCACAAGGAAAACTTAGAATACCTATAAAAGCAAAAAAAGAAAAAGTTAAAAAATTGGATATTCAATATTATATGGCAGATAGATTTCTGAAGCAGTTAAAATTAGCAGAAACGTAAAAGTATTGAAATGAGGGTATCAATTATGCTGATAGCCCTCATTTGTTTTGAAATTAATTTAGATTGGAACTAATTGTGGGACTTGTTTTGAGTTTACGTGAATGAAGCTTGTATATAGATTTTAATAATAATTTACATGACCCCGAGGAGTTAGTTTATATGACTAGCTCCTTTTTTTGTACCCAAAAATCGAAAGGAGGAACAAAATTGAACGCAAAAGTAATCGCCATTGCCAACCAAAAGGGCGGCGTAGGCAAAACCACGACTTGTGCCAATTTAGGCATAGGACTTGCTCTGGAGGGCAAGAAAGTCTTGCTTGCAGACTGTGACCCCCAAGGCAGTCTGTCTATTAGTTTAGGGCACTCCCAACCAGATGCTATTTCCACAACACTTGCTACTGTTATGGGGAAGGTAATTACCGATATCTCCATTGAAAGGAGGGAGGGAATTTTAAGACACGAGGAAAATGTAGACCTACTTCCTGCCAACATTGAACTATCTGGCATGGAGGTATCACTTGTAAATGCTATGAGTAGGGAAACTATCTTAAAACAGTATCTCGATACAGTAAAAAAGCAGTATGACTTTATTCTTTTGGATTGTATGCCCTCATTAGGTATGCTGACGGTTAATGCTCTAGCTGCTGCTGACAGTGTAATCATACCAGTGCAGGCGCAGTATCTACCCGCAAAAGGCTTAGAACAACTTTTACAGACCATTGGTAAGGTACGAAAGCAAATTAACACAAAACTAAAGATTGACGGTATTTTGCTAACAATGGTAGATAATCGCACTAACTTTGCAAAGGACATCAGTTCATTGCTTAGAGAAACTTATGGAGGGAGTATTAAAATATTTGACACAGACATTCCACACTCTGTAAGAGCTGCTGAAATCAGTGCAGAAGGGAAAAGCATTTTTGCCCATGATCCGAAAGGTAAGGTTGCAGAAGGTTATAAAAATCTGACAAAGGAGGTACTTAAAATTGAAAAGCTCCGCCAAAAACATAAAGCTGACATCGGTAGATGATTTGTTTTCCACTGAAGAAAGCAGAGCCGATGAAAACAGAGAAAAAATTATAGACATTCCTTTGCAAGAGTTATTTACATTTAAAAACCATCCATTTAAAGTCATTGACAATGAAGCTATGTTTGACACGGTTGAAAGTGTCAAACAATATGGTGTTCTTGTTCCTGCTATTGCCAGACCCCGTGATGAAGGTGGGTATGAGCTTGTGGCAGGACACCGCCGTAAAAGAGCCTGTGAACTTGCAGAACTTTCTACCATGCCTGTCATTGTGCGTAATCTTGATGATGATGCCGCGACTATTATCATGGTTGACAGCAACTTGCAGAGAGAAAACATTCTTCCGAGTGAACGAGCTTTTGCATACAAACTGAAGTTATCTGCAATGAAAAGACAAGCGGGTAGACCATCCAAAGAAAATGGTTCCCAAGTTGGGAATAATTTATCGGGAAAAAAATCAAGTGACCTTTTAGCCGAACAGATAGGAGAAAGTAAAAATCAGATATTCCGTTATATCCGCTTGACTGAGCTTATCCCTGAACTACTTTCAATGGTAGATGAAAAGAAAATTGCTTTTAATCCTGCCGTGGAACTGTCTTATATAAAAAAAGAGGAACAGACCGACTTGATTGAGGCTATGGATATGGAACAGGCTACCCCCTCTCTTTCACAGGCACAGCGATTAAAGAAATTTAGTGCCGAGGGTAAATTAAGCCTTGAGGTTATGAGTGCTATTATGAGTGAAGAAAAGAAAGGCGAAGTAGACAAGGTAACGCTGACAGGAGATAAAATTAAAAAATACTTCCCTAAAAGCTACACGACACAACAGATGGAGGCTACCATCATTAAACTGCTTGAAGGCTGGCACAAAAAACGCACACAACAACAGGAACGATAAAAGGAAACTATTTAATACGCTGATAATAGTCGCTAAACTGTCTGCGACTTTTTTGTTTTTCAGCATGAAAGGAAGTGATGTAATTGGCAGTATTTAGAGTAGAAAAGACAAAAGATTATACAGTTATGGCTAATCACCACTTGCGAAACACAGAGATTTCCCTAAAGGCAAAGGGGTTATTATCGCTTATGCTTTCCTTACCGGATAATTGGGATTACACCACAAAAGGACTTTCCTGTATCTGCAAGGATGGAATTGACAGTATCAATGCCACAATAAAAGAGCTTGAGACAAGTGGATACTTAATCCGTAGGCGTATCCGTAATGACAAGGGACAACTTACTACAACGGAATATACCATTTTTGAAAAGCCACAAAAGCTTGATACTACAGATGCTCCTCCTAAACGGGAAAATCCAACATTGGATAATCCAGTGTTGGAAAAGCCAATACTGGAAACCCCAATCTTGGTGAAACCTAAACAGGGCGAACCTATCTTGGGAAATCCCCACCAATTAAGTACTAATACATTAAAAACTGATTTATTAAATAAAGAGGGATTAAGTATCCATCCATCAAATCCGTATCCATCAAAAACAGAGACAATAAAGAAGATGGGATATAATGCGATTGGATGTAATAGCGCAAATGAAGTAAAAGAGCTGGTATTAAAAAATATTGAGTATGAGTATATAAAGCATGACCATAACTGTGACCAGCTTAATGAAATTGTTGATCTTATGGTAGAAACACTTTGTTCCACCAAAGATGTTATCAATGTTTCTGGTGATGATTACCCTGCACAGCTTGTCAAAGAAAAGTTGTTACGGATCAATAGCCTGCACATTGGGTATGTGTTTGAATGTCTGAAAAAGACGACTACATATATCCGCAATATCAAGAGGTATTTGCTAGCTACTCTCTTTAATGCACCATCAACCATAGACAATTACTATTCAGCGCTTGTAAAACACGATTTCTATGGAGCAGATTAACGGCGTTTTGCACCTTGTTTATAGGACTTGCAAAGCGTCTTTTTTGTGCCTGAAAGGAGGCGATTATTATGCAAGAAGAAGTAGAAAACAGAACGGTAGCACTGGCTATCAACACTAGCAAACTGACAGCAGGTATTCTAAAGTCGGCAATTCTTAAATACCTGGAAGCACAAAAGAATAAAGGGAGGGATAGTCCTCAAATTCCTCATGGAAAGCAAAGCATTAAAGACCTTGCCAAACAAAATCAAGGGATGAGCAACATTGAGGTGACGGATAAAAACATTAGGAGCTTTGAACGTGTGGCAAAGAAATATGGTGTGGACTTTGCCATCAAAAAAGATAAAACCGTAAGCCCGCCCAAGTACCTTGTTTTTTTCAAAGGTAGGGATGCAGATGCTATTACGGCTGCTTTTACCGAATTCACAGCAAAAACCATGAAGAAAGCTGCAAGAACCTCTGTACTGGCACAGCTTAAAAAGTTTACAGAGCTAGTAAAAAACACGATTACTGATAGGGTAAAAAACAGGGAAAAGGAGCAAAGCCTATGAATACGAAAATAAAAAAGCTCCTTATTTTGAATACTCCTTATCTGTTTCTTGCTTTATTCTTTACAAAGGTGTCTCAGTCATGGAGGTATGCGGCAGGTTATGAGATAGCAGATAAAATCCTAAATCTAATGGATGGCTTTTCAGCTGCTTTTAAAAACCCACTGCCAAGTCTATATCCCCAGGATTTATTAATAGGTATACTGATTGCCGTTATTATCCGTCTTGTGGTTTATATCAAGGGAAAAAACGCTAAGAAATATAGAAAAGGAGTTGAGTATGGTTCTGCACGATGGGGCAATGCCGTGGATATACGCCCTTTTGTAGACCCTGTATTCCAAAACAACGTGATACTCACACAAACAGAACATCTTATGATGTCAAACCGTCCCAAAAACCCTAAGAACGCAAGGAATAAAAACGCACTTATTGTGGGTGGTTCTGGCTCTGGAAAAACTAGATTTTGGCTAAAGCCAAATCTAATGCAGTGCCATAGCTCTTATGTGGTCACTGATCCAAAAGGCAGTATTGTTGTGGAATGCGGGAAGTTATTGCAGCGTGAAGGATACAAAATCAAAATCCTTAATACCATCAACTTTAAAAAATCCATGCACTACAACCCTTTTGCTTATATCAGAAGCGAAAAAGATATCTTAAAGCTAGTCACCACCCTTATAGCCAATACCAAAGGTGAAGGAAAGGCCGGGGATGACTTTTGGGTAAAAGCAGAAACTTTGCTTTATACAGCTCTTATTGGATACATCTATTTTGAAGCTCCCGAACATGAACAAAACTTTTCTACCCTTATTGAATTTATCAATGCCTCAGAGGTGAGGGAAGATGATGAGGACTTTCAAAATCCTGTGGATTTAATGTTTGCTCAATTGGAGGAAAAAGATCCACAGCACTTTGCTGTAAGACAGTATAAAAAATACAAACTGGCAGCAGGAAAAACTGCAAAATCCATTCTTATCTCTTGCGGAGCAAGACTTGCTCCATTTGATATAAAAGAACTGCGTGAGCTGACTGCTTATGATGAAATGGAGCTTGATACATTGGGTGATAGAAAAACTGCCCTATTTATTATCATTAGCGATACCGATGATACCTTTAATTTCCTAGTATCTATGGCATATACACAACTGTTTAATCTCCTTTGCGATAAGGCCGATGATGTTTACGGCGGCAGACTACCTGTCCATGTTCGCTGTTTGATTGATGAGGCTGCCAACATAGGGCAAATTCCTAAACTAGAAAAATTGATGGCTACAATCCGTAGCCGTGAAATCTCTGCCTGCCTTGTGTTACAGGCACAAAGTCAGCTAAAGGCTTTGTATAAAGACAACGCCGATACCATTATCGGCAACTGCGACAGTATGATCTTTCTTGGGGGGAAGGAAAAAACAACCCTCAAGGATTTATCAGAAACCCTCGGTAAAGAAACCATTGATATGTTTAACACTTCCGACACCAGAGGGTCACAAAGAAGTTACGGGCTTAATTATCAAAAGCTGGGAAAGGAGCTTATGAGTATGGATGAACTTGCTGTCATGGACGGAGGCAAGTGCATTTTACAGCTACGAGGGGTTCGCCCGTTTCTCTCCGAGAAGTATGACATTACAAAGCATCCCAATTACAAATACTTATCGGATTTTGATAAAAGAAACACCTTTAATATTGAAAAGTATCTGTCCACAAAACTGAAACCAAAGCCTGATGAGGTATATGATGTTTACGAAATAGACCTTACAGATGAGATTCAAACCGCTGAGTAGGCGGTTATTTTTTTACTAAAAAACGAATATTTAGGAGGATTTAATTATGGCATTTTTTAATGAGGCAGTAAATGTATTGCAGACACTTGTAATTGCTCTTGGAGCAGGACTTGGTATTTGGGGAGTTATCAATCTCTTAGAGGGATATGGAAATGACAATCCAGGTGCAAAATCACAAGGTATGAAACAACTTATGGCCGGCGGTGGCGTAGCACTGATTGGCATTACCCTTGTGCCTTTGCTTTCTGGGTTATTTGGTTAATTGGTAAAGCCTTATGCAAAGCATCATCGACAGCATTACCGAATGGCTCAAAGAGGTGTTAGTCGGTGGTATTACGGAAAACTTGTCGGGGATGTTCGATAACGTCAACCAAAGGGTTGGTGAAATCGCAGGGGAAGTAGGAATGACACCGTCAGCTTGGAATGGCGGTGTCTTTTCCATGATACAATCCCTATCCGAAACCGTAATTATCCCCATTGCCGGCATTATATTGACTTTTGTGATGTGCTACGAACTGATACAAATGGTCATTGAAAAAAATAATCTTCACGATATTGAAACATTCATGTTCTTTAAATGGATTTTCAAAACATTTATAGCTGTAATGATTATAACTAACACCTTTAACATCATTATGGGGATTTTTGATGTATCACAACACGTCGTATCCAATGCTGCAGGTGTGATTATTTCAGAAACCAGTATAGACATCACCACTGTCATAGCAGATATGGAAACACGGCTTATGGAAATGGAGCTTGGCCCTTTGTTTGGTTTGTGGTTGCAAAGTATGTTTGTAGGACTGACCATGCACGCATTATCTATCTGTATTTTTGTAATCATCTATGGCCGGATGATTGAAATTTATCTTATGACTTCCCTTGGAGCAATCCCCTTTGCAACTATGGTAAATCGTGAATGGGGAGCTATGGGACAGAATTATCTAAGGGCAATGCTGGCTCTTGGTTTTCAAGCATTTCTCATTATGGTATGCGTAGGTATTTATGCAGTATTAGTGCAATCCATTGCCACTGATAGCGATATTATGGGTGCAGTTTGGACTTGTGTAGGGTACACAGTACTCCTATGCTTTACCCTGTTTAAGACAGGCTCACTGGCAAAAAGTATTTTTAATGCCCATTAATACAACACAGAAAGGAGGATTTTATGGCTTATGTACCCGTACCAAAAGATTTAAGCAACGTCAAAACAAAGGTCGTTTTTAACCTTACTAAACGGCAGCTTATCTGTTTTTCCATAGCCCTTTTGGTAGGACTGCCCTTGTTTTTTCTATTTAAAAATAGAACAGGAACAAGTGTTGCAACTCTTATCATGATTTTTTCTATGATGCCTTTTTTCATGCTCGCCATGTATGAAAAGCATGGGCAACCCCTTGAAGTAATTGCAAAGCACTACCTGGAGCTGCGTTTTTTAAATCCAAAACAAAGACCCTATAAAACAAATAACTTTTATGCCGCCATCATGCGACAAGCAAGACTAGATAAGGAGGTCAAGCACATTGTTACACGCAAACAAAACAAACCGCCCAAAGCTGTCAAAAGCAGATAGACGGGAAATTAACGATGCTATTTTACGGGCAAGAAATACAAATAAAAAGGAAAAAACTGCACAGGACAGTATTCCCTATTTGCGTATGTTCCCCGATGGTATTTGCCATGTCAGGGATCGCTTTTACACAAAGACCATACGTTTTCAAGACATCAACTATCAACTCGCCCAAAACGAGGATAAGACCGCTATATTTGAAAGCTGGTGCGATTTCCTTAACTACTTTGACAGCTCTATTAAGTTTCAGCTTTCTTTTCTTAACATGAATGCCAATGTAAAAGATTATGAGAGCAGTATTTCTATTAAGCCACAACAGGATGATTTTGACACCATCCGTACTGAATATGCAGATATGCTCCACAATCAGCTTGAAAAGGGGAATAACGGTTTGACAAAAACCAAGTATTTGACCTTTGGCATTAAGGCAGAGAGTATTAAAATTGCAAAACCAAGGCTAGAGAGAATTGAAAATGACCTGTGGAATGGACTAAAACGGATGGGGGTATCGGTAGAGCCTCTTAACGGAAAAGAACGGTTAAAGCTCTGTCACAATATTCTTAGAATGGATGGGAATGAGTCTTTTCGCTTTGATTGGAAATGGCTTGTGGCATCAGGACTGTCTACCAAAGATTTTATTGCTCCATCCTCTTTTGAATTTCGTGAGGGTAGGACATTTAAAACAGGTGGTAAATACGGTGCAGTTTCATTCTTACAGATACTGGCTCCTGAACTCAATGACAGGGTACTTGCAGACTTTCTTGATATGGAAAACAACCTTTTAATTACTATGCATATTCAGTCTGTTGACCAAACAAAGGCAATTAAGACCATAAAGCGAAAGATAACTGACCTTGATAAAATGAAGATCGAAGAGCAAAAGAAGGCTGTCCGTTCCGGCTATGACATGGACATTATTCCTTCGGACCTTGCTACCTATGGGGGAGAGGCGAAGAAGCTTCTTGCAGATTTGCAGAGTCGAAACGAGAGAATGTTTCTTATGACTTTTCTTGTGATGAACACCGCTGACAGCAAACAACAGCTTGAAAACATCGCTTTTTAGGCATCAGGGATTGCCCAAAAACATAACTGTACGTTGGTAAGATTAGACTTTCAGCAAGAACAAGGCTTTATGTCCTCTTTGCCTCTTGGATTAAATCAGATAGGTATACAGCGAAGTCTAACGACTTCCGCTACGGCAATTTTCGTTCCCTTTACCACCCAAGAATTATTCCAATCAAGTGGAGAGGCACTGTATTATGGTTTGAATGCTCTAAGCAATAACCTTATCATGGTAGACCGTAAACGACTTAAAAATCCCAATGGCTTAATTTTGGGAACACCGGGCAGTGGTAAGTCCTTTTCAGCAAAGCGTGAGATTACCAATATCTTTCTCATTACTACCGATGACATCATTATTTGTGACCCAGAGGCAGAGTATTATCCACTAGTCAACCGCCTAAATGGGCAGGTGGTTAAAATTTCTCCTACAAGCACAGACTATGTAAATCCAATGGATATTAACTTAAATTATAGCGAAGATGAAAGTCCTTTGTCTTTAAAATCGGACTTTATCCTGTCTTTGTGTGAACTGATTGTGGGAGGTAAAGAGGGATTACAGCCTGTGGAAAAAAGTATTATAGACCGTTGCGTCCGACTTATTTATGCTGACTACCTTGCAGATCCGGTACCCGAAAAGATGCCAATTTTGGAGGACTTGTATAATGCCCTTGAAAATCAGGAAGAAAAAGAAGCACAACATATCAGAGCCGCTCTTGAAATCTATGTAACAGGCTCCTTAAATGTGTTTAATCATCGTACCAATGTGGATATTACTAATCGTCTTGTCTGCTTTGATATCAAGGAGTTAGGCAAGCAGCTTAAAAAGTTAGGTATGCTTGTGGTACAAGATCAGGTGTGGAACAGGGTAACGGTTAACCGTGCGGAGAAACGTGCCACCCGCTACTACATGGATGAGTTTCATTTGCTACTTAAGGAAGAACAGACTGCCGCCTATTCCGTGGAGATATGGAAACGGTTTAGAAAATGGGGAGGAATTCCAACGGGCATTACCCAAAATGTGAAAGATTTGTTATCCTCTCGTGAAGTGGAGAATATCTTTGAAAACTCCGACTTCATCTATATGCTTAATCAAGCATCGGGAGATAGACAGATTCTTGCAAAACAGCTTAACATCTCCCCACATCAGCTTTCCTATGTGACCCAATCAGGCGAAGGGGAAGGGCTATTGTTTTATGGCAACGTGATTTTGCCTTTTGCTGATAAATTTCCGAAAGACACAGAGCTTTATCGTATTATGACCACTAAACTGACAGAAATCACTGATTTATAAAATACTTTTGCTGGTATGAAAAACTTGCTATAATAAAAAATACATTAGGGGGTGATTGCTATATTTGGAACAATAATTTTAGATGCATACACAAACGATGAAATAAAGAACATGGCTGAATATATAGAAGAAATATGTTCGCCACTTGATACAGTAGGTTGGGCATCTGCAGGAATATACTCATTCTGGAACTATAATACAAAAGAAATTCTTTATATCGGTTTAGCCTCGGATCTATATGTACGATTTAAACAACATAATGGAATGCTACCAATAGATGACAATGCTTGTAAATATCAGCAAATACAAAATTATTTCAAGGAACACAAAAAACTAGGATACACGATTTTAGTCCAATCGCCATTATCACAACCAATCGTACAACGAAACGAAAGAATGTATAGAAAATTTTTAGAAAAACCTAAAGGTATGCCTATCGGGAGTTATGTAGGTGAAGAAGGTTTGGAGCATATACGGTTAGCAGAGGGACAATTGATAGAGTCATATAGAATGTCTACTGGGGATATTCCACCATGGAATAGAATCGGTGGTGATGTCTATGCTCGTAAATTTGCTACTAAAGGCAACTTTCTTCAAATTATTAAAGCTTTTTCTTTGGGAGATACGCAGAATTTTCTTGTTTCAAGAAGTACTATACGAGAACTTGCAGGAAATCCAACATACGAATGGTTTGAAGTCCAATTACATGGCTTAAGAATGATGATGCTAACAATGGGTTTTTCATATAAAGATGCTTTGGATACTCAATTAGCATTTAATCCATGGTTTCAAACTATATTAGACCGGATTGAAGAAGAAAATTACATGAAAAAAGAACTAATTGTATAGAATAACTACTTTTACTTTACCCGTTAATTGTGACGGGTTTTTTTATATTCTAAAACAAGGAGGTATCCTATGAGCCCAAAGAGTAAACGACCCTTCCGTCCGGCAGGAAAGGTATCAAGGCTTACCTTTACGGAAGAAGAACGTGCTGCCCCTGAACTTGAAAAACCGCTTAAAAAAGCAGAAAAAGCGGCAGACAAATTAGAAAAGGCACAGGCAAAAATCCCAAAGAAAAAAAGTCTTGTCACTGAACGCACTTTTGATGCCAAAACAGGCAAAGCAAAAGTGCGTTTATGTTTTGAAGAAAACGATAAACCAAAACCACCCTCTAAGCTGTCTCATGCAGTTAAGGCTATTCCTGGGAGGACCTTGCTTAATAAAATGCATAAGGAAATCCGTGAAAGTGAGCAGGATAATGTGGGTGTAGAAGCAGCTCATAAGACGGAGCAAGGGATGGAGTTTGGAGCAAGAAGGATACAAAGCGCCTACCGTAGTCATAAATTAAAACCTTATCGCCAGCTTGCAAAAGCAGAAAAGAAGACGGTGAAAGCTGAAGTTAATTATCTGTACCAAAAGAGTTTGAGAGATAACCCTTCTTCTTTAACTAATCCTTTTTCCCGCTGGCATCAAAAGCAATCAATTAAAAAGCAATACTTTGCAAAGCGTTATGGAAATGGTGTTAGGACAGCTCATCAGGCGGCTAAGAATACAAAAGAGGCGGTTCAAAAGACTGCAAGTGCCACTGAAAAAATCACGCAGTTTATTGTCAGAAATAAAAAGGGTATCTTGTTTGCTCTTGGAGTCGGAGCAGCGATTATGTTTTTAATCAGTGCAATATCTTCCTTCTCTATAATGATGGAAGGAGGTTTTAAAAGCATAGTAGGGACTTCCTACACTTCCGAGGACGAGGATATAGTAGCCGTTGATAAGGATTATGACCTATTGGAACGGGCATTACAGGAACGTATAGACAGCATCGAAAGTGAATATCCTGATTATGATGAATACCAGTATCATTTAGACGAAATCGGACATAATCCCTTTACACTTGCGTCTTTTCTAACAGCAAAGTTACAGGGATATAAAAGGTCTGAGGTGCAGGCAGAGTTAAGAAACTTATTTAACCAGCAATATACCCTTACTATTCGAGAAGAAGTACAGGCACGTTACCGAACAGAAACACACACCGACACTTGGACAGATGAGGATGGGAATTCCCACAGTGATACTTATACGGTGGAAGTCCCCTATGATTATTACATTCTCCATATCACTCTGAAGAATAAGGACATTAGTATTCTTGCAGAGAGCCAGTTGACTGCCCAACAATATGAAATGTTTGGGGTGTATATGGAAACACAGGGCAACAAGCCTTACTTGTTTGAGGGCAATATTTATGTCCATAACAAAGGCGAATATACAGATTATGATATACCGCCTGATGCTCTGACTGATCCTGCCTTTGCATCCCTTATTAGAGAGGCAGAAAAATATTTAGGCTATCCCTATGTGTGGGGTGGGAGCTCTCCAAGCACTAGTTTTGATTGTTCCGGCTTTGTTACATGGGTATTAAACCAATCAGGAGTATACCCTATGAGCCGAACAACAGCACAGGGCATTTTCAACCAATCTGCTAAAATACCTCCAAGTGAGGCAAGACCTGGAGATATTATCTTTTTCACAGGCACCTATGCAAGCAGTGGTGCAGTATCCCATGTGGGTATCTATGTAGGCAATGGAATGATGATCCATGCGGGAAATCCGATACAGTATGCCTCTGTGAATACCCCTTATTGGACGGAACATTTCTATGCCTATGGGCGTTTGAATTAAGGAGGAAATCATGAGTAAAAAAAGAGAAAAGCTTCTTTTGGACATATCAAAAACAAAAGAAAAAATTATAGAGCTGCAAGAAAAACTTCATGAACTAGAACAGCAAAGAACAGAACTAGAAAATACTGAAATTGTGGCACTTGTTCGCAGCACTAAAATGAATACCAGTGAATTATCTGCATTTTTAAAGGCGTATCGAGAGAATAACGATACGTCTTTTTTCAATCAAAAACAGGAGGAAATAAACCATGAAGAAAATTAATATTCGGATCTTTACTGTCTTGTTTGCAGTATTACTTTGTCTTAGCATCTTTCCAGCCACAGCTTTTGCAGGAGGTGGTGAGGAGGAAATTCCACTCATTCCAGAAGTGACAGAACCGACAAGGTCTGCAAATGCCCCCCTTACTCCTGATGGAAATTTGACCCTTGTAGATGATATTGCAGGGGAACAAGCCGAGGACAAACAGTTTGTAACCCTTGTCTCCAAGAATGGAAACTACTTCTATCTAATCATTGACCGAGCAGGCGATAAAGAAAATGTCCATTTCTTAAATCTTGTAGATGAGGCAGATTTGCTTGCCTTGATTGAGGGAGAAATTCCAAAACAGCCCCAAGCACCACAGTTATGTAATTGTACCGACCTTTGTGAAGAAGGAAAGGTAGATACGAATTGTCCTCTTTGCAGAAATGATCTTACTAAATGCACAGGAAAGACCTCAACTTCTACAGCAGTTCCTGAGCCTACGGAAGAAAAAGGTAACGGTGCAGGTGGAACATTGCTCCTATTACTGATTGTGGGAATGATAGGCGGTGGTGCATTTTATTATTTCAAAGTGCTAAAAGGCAAGCCAAGTACGAAAGGCAATACAGCACTTGAAGAATATGATTTTGAAGATGATGAAGACACTGACGAGGACGAATATGAAAAAGAATATGAAGTGGATGATGAGGAAGAAAGTGAGGCTGACAGCCGATGACCTACTTCACTGACAGTGTTTATGAAAAAATGATGGTGCAAAAGCCTAAGAAGGGGTGGGAGAAAAAAACTTCCGCCCTTAATGAGAAAAAGTACGAAGAAAGGGATAAACCGAATAAGGAGCCTATCCCCAACACCAAAGAAGGGAGTATGAAAGAATGAAGCTAGTGATAGCAGAAAAACCGTCCGTGGCACAGAGCATTGCCACGGTTATTGGTGCTAATGTTAGGAAAGACGGATGTATGGAGGGTAATGGTTATATAGTTTCATGGTGCGTGGGGCATTTGGTAGAACTTGCTTCTGCTGATCGCTACGATGAGAAGTATGCCAAGTGGCAATATGAAGATTTGCCTATCCTGCCCTCAAATTGGAAGTATGTCATTTCAAAGGGTAAAGAAAAACAGATGAAAATCATTGGGGAATTGATGAAAAAAACTGAGGTTACGGAGATTATTGCTGCCACCGATGCAGGCCGGGAAGGAGAACTCATTTTCCGATTGGTCTATGAAAAACTATCCTGTAAAAAGCCTATCAAAAGGCTTTGGATTTCTTCTATGGAGGAAAGTGCCATTGCAGAGGGATTTCTAAATCTTAGTGATGGGGCAGATTATGAACTGCTGTACCAATCTGCACTTTGTCGAGCCAAAGCGGACTGGATTGTTGGAATTAATGCAACACGCCTGCTTTCTGTTTTATATGGGCAGACCTTAAATGTGGGGAGGGTGATGTCCCCAACCCTTGCCATGATAGTAGAACGTGAGGAAATTATCTCTGCTTTTAAGGCAACACCCTTTTATACGGTACAGCTTGATTTAGGTGGATTTATTTTATCCGGAGAAAAGCTACAAGAAAGGCAAAGGGCAGAAACCTTACGCAATGCTTGTGATGGTCAGAATGTAACGATTGAAACAGTGGAACACAAAGAAAAGTTAGAAAAACCGCCCAAACTCTATGATCTTACAACCCTGCAAAGAGAAGCCAATAGACAGCTTGGATTTACCGCAGAGCAAACCCTCGAATACGTTCAAAGCCTTTATGAAAAGAAGTTTGTCACCTATCCCCGTACAGACAGCCGTTATGTAACTGAGGATATGAAAGATAGTATTCCTGCTGTGGTAGAAATCGCTGCAGGATTATTTTCACTACAAAATCAGCCTATGAGTATGGAACAGGTCATAGATAACAGCAAGGTATCCGATCACCATGCTATCATCACAACAATGAGCGTAAAGAATTGTGACATTTATGGGCTGCCATTTGGAGAACGGGAAATTTTATTGCTCATTGCACTGCGCTTAGTTTGTGCTGTTGGTAATAGCTGCCGCTATGCTGAAACCATTATAACTGGAAAATGCAACGGTGCAGTATTTACTGCGAAGGGAAAAACTGTTCTTGAGGACGGTTGGAAAGCGGCTGAAAAGCTCTATTTGATAAGTAAAAAGGGACAGACACAAGTGGAGAAAGACACAGCCCTGCCGGCTGTTATCCAGGGCGAAGTCTTTTCTGCTAAAGCAGCGATTAAGGAGGGCAAGACCAACCCGCCAAAGCATTTTACTGATGATACTCTGCTTTTGGATATGGAAAATGCCAATAATGCAATGGAGGAAATGGAGCGTAAAGGTATTGGTACTCCGGCTACTCGTGCAGGAATTTTAGAAAAACTTATTAAAACAGGACTGGCAGAGCGTAAAGGAGAGAAGAAGACAAAGTATTTTATCCCGACACAGAAAGGCAGTTCCCTTATAACTGTTTTGCCAGAAGTGATAAAATCAGCACAACTTACCGCCGAATGGGAGGAGCAGCTTAAACAGATTGAGCGTGGGACACTTTCCCCACAAGAATTTTTATCGGATATTTCTGAAATGACAAATGATCTTGTATCTACCTATGAAGTCATTAAAGAGACAGATACTCTCTTTCCATCAAAGAATCAAAGTATTGGGCAATGCCCTCGTTGTAAAAGTCAGGTTACAGAGAACAAGAAAGGTTTTTGCTGTGAAAACAGGGCTTGCAGTTTTGCCTTATGGAAAGATAATAAGTTTTTTACTGCAAAGAAAAAGGTTTTGACAAAAGCCATTGCCACAGACCTATTGAAAAAAGGAAAAGCCAGCCTTACAGGCTGCTATTCCCAAAAGACAGGTAAGACCTATGATGCCGTTATTCTTCTTGATGATACGGGCAGTCAGTTTGTGAACTTTACAATGGAGTTTCCTACAAAGAAAGGAAGGTAAATCATGAGTATTAATAATTTTATTAAGATACTTTTAGACATTGAAGTGAATACCGAGGATATATTAGAGTTGCGTGAAAATCCTAAGGAATATGTCACTAAAGTAGAGGATGCCGAAAAGCTAAGAGATTTGTTCTTGCTCATGGATTTGGCAAAGAGCCAGGAGGTGGATGAAGATGACAACTAATGATGAACTTCGTTATATTCAAGCCTTTTCTAGAATTATCGGTGTTAAAGAGGATGATGCTATAGTGTATGCCGAAAGAAAGGGATTAAATGCGTTGGTGGACAATGCCGCACAACTCCTAGCCACTCCAGTTCAACGAGAAAAGCATCAAGCTTTTCTTGATTTGTACCGAATGAGTAGTGCTATCAATCCTCAAAAACCTATAATCAATTCACCAGAGAAAGCATCCGCCTTTTTTCATTCGATAATGGATAAGATTCATGATAAAGAAGCTTTTGTTGTGGCATTTCTCAACACAAAGAATCGTGTCATCGACCATGAAGTTGTATCTGTTGGAACTATTAACAGCTCTATCGTACACCCTAGAGAAGTTTTTAGAAATGCAATCATCAATAAGGCAAATTCCGTGATTCTCTGTCATAATCACCCATCAGGAGATCTAAATCCAAGTAAAGAGGATATTAGCATTACACAACGCCTTAAAGATACCGGAAATCTGTTAGGCATTCAAGTTGTAGACCATCTAATTATAAACGGCATCAATCAGCATGAACACTATTCCTTTAAAGCTCAAGGCATACTGGAAGCAAGGGAAGACTATAGTATCACGACATCAGTCTTAAATGAGAAAACTAACTATAATTTTTCAAAGATTGCAAAGGAGCAAAACTCTGATTTTAATGTTCCAATTCAAGAGCATATCTATCCTCTGCCTGACCCAGATATAAGCATTTTAGACCGCAATGCCTATGGTTATTTTGATGATGGGATGTTGCCCTTATCAAGGAAACGTGCTTCAGAGTTGTTTGAGAAAGACTTGACGGTATATCTACTTTATGAGGACAATACCGAGGCGATGGCATTTGATAGAGCAGAGGTAAATAACCATGGTGGTATTTTTGGCATAGAGCGTACCGACTGGATTGCTTTTAAAGACTATGAGGCAATGAAAGAGGCTGAAAAGTTTTCTATATCAGAGCTGGAACAAAGTTTTTTAGAAAGTCCTGCCGATACATTTGCCATTTATCAGCTAAAAAACGGTGAAGAATTGAGGGATTATCGTTTTGAAGGATTGGAACGATTAGAAAAGTGCGGACTTTCCGTAGAGCATGACAATTATGAGATGGTCTATACGGCACCACTGACCGATTTTAACGGAAACCAAAGCCAAACCCTTAACAGGCTCTATGAACAGTTAAACATTAACCACCCTACCGACTTTAGAGGACATTCCCTATCTGTCAGTGACATGGTTGCTCTAAATGTAAATGGTAAGCTATCATTCCATTACGTAGACAGCTTTGGTTTTGCCGAACAGCCTAACTTTCTCCCTCAAAAAAACTACTTAGAAACTGCTGAAAAATCTACTGAGCAAAATTACAATCAGATTGACGGTATTATCAACAATCAGCCTACAGTGGTAGAACTTGAACAGACCGTAAAGGCAGGGAGGCAGATTTCAGGTTTAGATCTCGACCCTCCATTAAAAGAAGAAAAAAAGGATATGCGAACTTCCGTGGTGGAGCAGCTTAAAAACAAAGCATCTGTAACCAAGGAACAACAAAAAACAGCACCTAACATGAGTGCGGAAATGGAGCGATGATTATGAACCAATTTACCAGAGAAGAAACGAATTTAATGTGTATCTATCATACAGGCACGAGGGCAGATTTGATTACTGAGCTGTCTGAAATGAAGAAGCATTTAGAGCAGGATGAAACTGAGCTTTTGGAACTGGTCCAATCAGTTGTAGATAAGCTAAGTGTCATGAGTGATGGTGAGTTTGGCATTATTATAGAAGAGTTAGTTGCCAATTTTGAATAGATATTTGTTGTAATTGAACTAACTTTGCCATAAAATAAGGAAATATAAGCATGAATTTGAAAGAGAGAAACTTCTATGAAAATACAAGAAGCCAAAAACACACTAATATCAATCATTAATAAAGTTGAGAACTCTGACTTATATTTTAGCAGTCTTGTTAATAAATCTGAATTTATTGCACAGATGCTATTTGAAATCATAAAGAATCAATACTTTGACGGACTTCCAACAGCATCTTTGCGTCAATATGCTAGTAACTCAAAACAGGAGTACTGTGGATTAGAGAGTGCATATGAACAGATTAAACGAAACCACAAGACGGCCTTATTTGAGCAAGAAAAAATACGACGGAGTATGGGATTGATTTTACCTAACAATGATATGGGCAATATAGATAATCGACTTGTAGGGTATCATTATAATCCTCTACAAGCACGACAAATACAAAGCTACAAGAACCTTGAAATTATTAAGGCTCTTTCAAAAGGGCAACTCCCTGATAGCAAAAAGATAAGCCGTGAAAGATTTAAGCAGATATACTTCCAATACGATGAATTTGTACGCAATCTAAAGGATGAAGCGATTTCATCACCAGATAAAATGATCATTAATGCTATTGATTTTTATGACCTTCAAAATCGAATGAAAATTGAATTAACATACAACCTTTCGCTCGTTATGGAAGAGTTTAATATCTGTAATTATCCAGCAAAGAAGGCTTCATTTTTCGTAAGCGGAGCATTTGGTGAAGGTATTTCGCTTCAAAATCGCTTCCTTTTACACCAAAACAAATGGTTTCCTTATGTTTTTGGTGAAAAACAGACAGAATACAATGATACTGTTGCCTTGTTTATTACTATTTTGAGGCTGAAAAAAGCCGTTATGGATGAGTATTACAAGCAAAAGAAAAACTATATGTTTGAGATAGATGAAGTAGTTACATTTATACAAAAAGAATATAATCCGTTCTCTATGTTCATCGAAAATAAGGAGTGGAATAACAACAGGATTGATTTAGCTAGAAAGATTCTTAAACCATATTGGATTGGATCGAAATAACCACTTCCCGATTTTCGTTCTTAGTGAGAGGTGTAACCTTCAGGTATAATGAATCATAAAAGTACACAGGAGGTATCTTACTATGAAAAACTATGAAAATTGTGTGGTCCAGAGTGTTGAGTACGAACACTCTGATACCATCGAAATGCAAGGCAAGCGTGATGCTATCACGAAGTATCTAAAAAAAGGATATTATATTAAAGAAGAACGGAATGGGTACTGGGTTCTTGTTAAGCCGTCAAGAGTCATGGTTACGGTGGAAAGTTCCGAGGGCACTCAAAGTATGAACATGAAACAGGATATTATTGATTATTATGGAAAAAAAAGAATATCCCAAACCCAAGTTGAAAAATTTGCACAGGATATAAAAAATGAAAAGATTGCTATTGGCTTTGATGCAAACGGAAATTATTGCATAATATAAAGGCTACATCTTAAAAGTGGTAAGAATCAACAGTGTGAGATTCTTGTCCCACTATTCCAAATTTCAATTTATCATTTTTAATTTAAGAATTATTTCAGCAAGTTTTGATGCTTAAAGGTAGTAATAAAAAAAATAAATAGCTTAGTTTTACAGGCAACCTTGTCATTTTGATTAGGTTGCTTTTTTTATTTCACAAAATAATAAAGGAGGAGCGATATGCCTACAAAATTGCAATTGTTGTCAGAGCTAGCAGAAGAAACAGTAAAAAGGGTAACAAGCAGTCTTGAGAACTGGACAGGTTTTCTTACTATAGTAGGGCGGCTGTATAAATACCCTTATCATGAACAGCTCATGATTTATGCGCAAAGACCCGATGCAACAGCTTGTGCGGAATATGACATATGGAATAATACTATGAACCGATATGTTCGCCGTGGTTCAAAGGGAATTGCGTTGCTTGATCCCACAGGCGATACACTAAAATTAAAATATGTTTTTGATATTTCAGATACAGGCGGCAGGGAAAATTCCCGTCGCCCTTTTCTTTGGGAAATGCAGGAGTATCATAAAGAACCGGTTTTGGAAATGTTAAAGGACAGATATGGAGCAGAGGATAGTACCCTTGCTGATGCATTTTACAACATTGCAAGAAATATGTCCAAAGAGTATTATAACAATCACAAAGCAGATATTCGTTACCTTATAGAAAACAGCTTTTTAGAGGAATACGATGAGGACAGTCTAAGATTAGCTTTTGAAGATGCTGCTACTATTAGCACCACATACACTTTAATGAAACGGTGTGGACTGGATACTGAAGGATATTTGGCACATGATGATTTTTCAAGTGTTTTTGATTTTAACACTGCGGACGCCGTTGCCCTGTTAGGAACGGCAGTCAGCGAACAATCGGAACAAATATTTAGGCAAATCTCTATTACCATTATTAAAACGGAACGTGAAAGGAGTAAGGAAAATGAGCGAAATTACTTACAGCAGGAACGGGGATTATCTGATACCCGATCTCACATTAACACATTCAACATACAGCAAGGAACAGAGTCCCTTGGGCAAATATGGGAGAATGAGGAAACAATATCTTCAGGCACACAGGACACCCCTGTTTCATTCCCTTCTCCTGTCGGAGCAACTGTTTCCTCACCTGTTGGAGATCGACCAGACAGCCAACAGGAGGCTCACACAGATTATGACGAATCTACAGAAAACACAGGTACCACCCGACAAGATGACGCATCAGATGGAATGGGTAGGCTACATGAACAACCTCAAAGCACAGGCGGAGGAAATCATACTGACGGAACTTATATACAGCTAACTTTGTTCCCCACGGAGCAGGAGCAAATACAAAATATAGCGGAGAAGGATGGGCTTGATAAGCCTTTTCATATCTCCGCTTTTTCTATGCCACAAAAAGAGATTGATAACATTTTGAGAACAGGGAGCAATAGGAATGACAGTTTGCTACGGATTGTTACTTTTTATCAAAAGGACAAAACACTAGAAGAAAAAGCTGATTTTTTGCAGAAGGAATATCAAGGTGGAAAAGGACTTTATCTTGATGAAGAAAAGGTATCTGTATGGTTTCATACAGAGGGTATTCATCTTGCAAAAGGAGATACGGCCCTCTATGCTCATCCTAAGCAATTGATTAGCTGGGCAGATGTGGCGAATAGAATCGAGGAGCTGTTAAGAGATGGACAATTTGTTCCTCAAGATACTTTGGATGCGGCAGAAGGATATGAAAAGCTAGAGATTGCAAAAAGGCTTTGGTATCTACATCAGGACTTTTCTGATAAAGCAGGAGAAGATTTTTTTGACGAGGAACTTTTTAAGGGCGGTTTTCCCAATGCCACTAGCTATATTGCGAAGCAGTTAAATGACCCCCAAAAGACAAATTCTCTCATAGATGGATTGCAGAAGTTTGCCAATGCTTATCAGAACGACAGGGAACTTTTACGATTTCATTTCCATAAACCACAAAAACTACTTTCGGATTTCAGGGAGTTAAACTTGCCCAGACGAGAGTTTACTTCTACAATATCTAATCCTTCTGATCTAAAAATGTTCATCACGCAAGATGAAGTAGACAAAGAACTTGCAGGAGGAAGTAGTTTTCAGGACGGGAAATATCGTATTTATGATTACTTTACACAATCTCATACTCCAAAAGAAAAAGAAGATTTCTTGAAAAATGAATATGGCACAGGAGGTAGCAGCCATGCACTTTCTGGAGCAAACAACAGCAATCAGCAACATGATGGAAAAGGAATTTTATACAGCCGCAGAGATAGTGATGATAAACTACTATTAAATTGGGGTAAAGTGTCTAAGCGCATTGATTATCTGATTTCCGCTGACCGTTATCTGACGACCGAAGAAAAGGAACGGTTTAACCAAATACAAAGAGAGAAAGCAGGACTTGTAGAAACACCGCCTGATCCCTCTATCTCAGTAGAGGAAAAAGTCAGACAAGACGAAGAACTGGCAGAAAATAAAATAATCCCATTTGAAAAGGGTGATACCGTCTATCTTGAAAACGGTACGCCTTTTTTAATTGAGGAAATCACAGACCATCAAGTTACACTGCTTGATCCATCTCTTTTTTATCCAGTCCTTAGAGCAGAAAGCAAAGAGAGTTTTTTAAGGCTTTTGGAACGTTACCCTCAATCTGAAGTCTCACAGGAAAAGGCAGAGAACTTCCGCATTACAAATGACCATATAGGCGAAGGCAGTAAGCGTGAGAAGCTTGTAGGAAATATAGCTGCTATTACAACCTTGCAGACTATAGAAAGAGAACAGCGAAGCGCTACAAAAGAGGAACAGGAAATCCTATCTCATTATGTTGGTTGGGGCGGTTTGCCTGAAGTTTTTGATAAAGACAACAGTAGTTTTAGCAATGAATATGCACAGTTAAAATCCATGTTGTCTGAAGAAGAGTACAAAATGGCAAGGGCATCCACCCTCAATGCCCACTATACAAGCCCTGTGGTCATCAAAGCTATTTATGATGCAGTAGAGAATATGGGATTTACCACAGGCAATATTTTAGAGCCTGCCTGTGGAACGGGACATTTTTTCGGTATGATCCCAGATAGTATGAAAAGTTCTCGCCTATATGGTATTGAACTAGATAGTATTACGGGAAGGATTGCAAAACAGCTTTATCCTAATGATAACATCGCCATTGCTGGTTTTGAAAAAACAGAACTTCCCGACAATTTTTTTGACCTTGCTATCGGAAATGTACCCTTTGGAAACTACAAATTAAGTGAGAAACGGTATGACAACAACAATTTTCTTATTCACGATCATTTCTTTGCAAAGGCGTTGGATAAAGTCCGCCCAGGAGGTGTGGTTGCTTTTGTTACTTCAAAGGGAACGATGGATAAACAGAGTCCTGATGTTCGTCGGTATCTTTCACAAAGGGCAGAACTACTTGGTGCAATCAGACTTCCTAACAATGCTTTTTTGAAAAATGCAGGCACAGAAGTAACAAGCGATATTATTTTTCTGCAAAAGCGTGACAGACCCATTGATGTGGATAGGGATTGGATTCGCCTTGATACCAATGAAGACGGCATTGCTCTAAACAGCTATTTTGCCGACCATCCTGAAATGATTTTAGGAACAATGGAAATGAAAAGTGGTCCGTTTGGAATGGAAAGTACCTGTATACCAATTCCTGATACTGACATTGCAGAACAGCTAAAATTCGCTATCCAAAACATTGAAGGCAGCATATCCGAAACAGAGCTGCCCGATATGGAGGTCAGCACCGATACTGCAATTCCTGCCGACCCTATGGTAAAGAACTTTTCTTATACCCTCGTAGATGGTGAAGTTTATTATCGTGAGAATTCCCGTATGGTAAAGCCAAATTCGAGCCAAACAGCAAAGGAACGCATTATTGGAATGGTAGAGATTAGGGAGTGTGTGAACAATCTTATTCGTTATCAGCTTGAAGATTACAGCGAAGAAACCATTAAGCAGGAGCAGGAAAACCTAAACAGCCTTTATGATAGCTTTACCGCAGAGTACGGATTGATTAATAGCCGTGGGAATAGCCTTGCCTTTAGTGATGACAACTCCTACTATCTGCTTTGCTCCCTTGAAGATGTGGATGAAAACGGAAATTTAAGAGCCAAAGCTGATATGTTTACCAAACGTACCATCAAAAAACGTGTGGCGGTAGATTCTGTAGATACAGCAAGTGAGGCACTAGCACTCTCCATCTCTGAAAAAGCAAAGGTTGATATGGAGTATATGGGCAAGCTGACAGGACTTTCAGAAGAACAGATTGCAGGCGATTTAAGGGGTGTTATTTTCCCTGTTCCCATGTCTTATGACAGTAGCACGCCTACACGTTATGTAACTGCTGATGAATATCTCTCCGGCAATGTAAGGGAAAAGCTGCATACCGCTAAATTGGCAGCACAAACGTCGGATAGGTACATTCCTAATGTGGAGGCTTTAGAGACGGCACAGCCAAAAGATCTTGATGCCTCTGAAATTGATGTTCGTCTTGGGGCAACTTGGATTGACAAGGAATACATTCAGCAGTTTATGTATGAGTTATTTGATACTCCTTACAGGCAGCAAGAGCAAATTGAGGTAAAATACACATCTTTTACGGCTGAATGGAGCATTACCAATAAAAATGCCATTGGATATAATAACGTGGCAGCGTATGTCACTTATGGTACAGACCGTGCCAATGCCTACCGTATTTTAGAGGATACCTTAAATCTTCGTGATATCCGTATCTATGACACTGTGACAGATCCAGAAGGCAAGGAAAAACGTGTACTTAATAAAGATGCCACCACTTTGGCACAGCAAAAACAACAGGCCATCAAGAACGAGTTTAGGGATTGGATTTGGAAGGATGCCAACAGAAGACAGAATTTAGTAAAAACCTACAACGAGAAATTTAATTCTATTCGTCCCCGTGAATATGACGGACAGCATATCAACTTTGTGGGGATTAATCCGGAAATATCACTTCGTCCTCATCAAGTCAATGCCATTGCCCATATTCTTTATGGGGATAATACGTTGCTAGCCCATGAGGTCGGGGCAGGAAAGACTTTTGAAATGGTAGCCGCTGCAATGGAAAGCAAACGGCTTGGTCTCTGCCAAAAGCCTCTCTTTGCCGTACCAAATCACTTGACCGAGCAATGGGCTAGTGAGTTTTTAAGACTTTACCCTGCCTCCAATATTTTAGTGGCTACGAAAAAAGATTTTGAAACAAAGAACAGAAAGAAATTTTGTGCAAGAATAGCCACAGGCGATTATGATGCGGTTATTATTGGACACAGCCAGTTTGAGCGTATTCCAATGTCCTTTGAACGCCAGGAACGCCTGCTTCGTGAGCAGATTGATGAAATCATAGATGGTATTGGGGAAGTTAAGGCAAGCGGTGGCGAAAGATTTACCGTCAAGCAGTTGGAACGGACTAAAAAAGGATTAGAGCAAAGGCTTGAAAAACTACAATCACAGGAAAGGAAAGACGATGTTGTAACCTTTGAACAGCTTGGAGTTGACAGGCTTTATGTAGATGAGGCGCACAATTACAAAAATCTATTTCTCTATACCAAAATGCGTAATGTGGCAGGGCTGTCTACCACCGATGCCCAAAAATCCAGTGATATGTTTATGAAATGCCGTTATATGGATGAACTGACAGGAGGAAAGGGCATTGTATTCGCTACAGGTACACCTGTTTCAAATTCCATGACCGAGCTTTATACCATGATGCGGTACTTGCAATACTCTACACTTCAGCGTAACGGACTTGCTCACTTTGATAGTTGGGCGAGCACATTTGGAGAAACGGTGACAGCTATAGAGCTTGCTCCTGAAGGTACAGGGTATCGAGCAAGGACGAGGTTTTCAAAGTTCTTTAATCTGCCAGAACTTATGGCCATGTTCAAAGAGGTTGCTGACATTAAGACTGCCGACCAGTTAAATCTGCCTACTCCAAAAACAAACTACCATACCATTGCAGTAAAGCCTACGGACATACAGCAGGAAATGGTAAAGGATTTATCGGAAAGAGCGGCAGAGGTTCATGCAAACAAAGTGGACCCCACTGTTGATAATATGTTAAAAATAACTTCTGACGGACGGAAGTTGGGGCTTGACCAGCGAATCATTAACGCACTTCTTCCTGATGATGAAAGCAGCAAAGTAAATGCTTGTGTTGATAATATCTACCGTATTTGGGATAAGGGTGCATCAGAAAAGCTAACACAGCTTGTGTTCTGTGATATTTCTACTCCAAAAGGAAGAACAACACAGGAGCAAAGGGTAGCAGAAGCAGGAAACAAAACGATTAATGGTACGGAGATTTATGCTTTGGAGGACAGATTAGCTCAGGATGAAGCTACTTATATTGCTACATTCAATGTTTACGATGATATACGCGATAAACTGGTTAAAAAAGGTGTGCCTGCCCATGAAGTCGCCTTTATTCATGAAGCAAATACGGAAGTTAGGAAGAAAGAGTTATTTGCCAAGGTGCGTAGCGGTGATGTCCGTGTACTAATAGGGAGTACAGCCAAATGCGGTGCCGGTACCAATATACAAGACCGTCTTGTGGCTCTTCATGACCTTGACTGCCCGTGGCGTCCAGGGGATTTGACACAGCGCTCCGGAAGAATTGAACGACAAGGAAATTTAAACGAGGAAGTGAATATTTATCGCTATGTGACAGAGGCAACCTTTGACGCATATTTATGGCAGACAGTAGAAAATAAGCAGAAATTTATTTCACAAATAATGACATCAAAGAGCCCTGTTCGCTCCTGTGAAGATGTGGATGAGGCAGCACTATCCTATGCAGAAATTAAAGCTCTATGCGCCGGCAATCCCAAAATCAAGGAAAAGATGGACTTAGACATTGACGTATCAAGGCTCAAACTTTTAAAAGCAAGCCACCAAAGCAATCAGTATAGACTGGAAGACAATCTCTTGAAATACTTCCCTGAAAACATTGAGAAGAACAAAGCCTTTATTAAAGGTTTTGAGCAAGACTTAAAGACGATTGTTGAGAATACGCCTGTGGAGGGCGCTTTTCTGCCAATGATAATTAAAGGTGATACCCTGACAGATAAAGACAATGCGGGAGCTGCTCTACTTGAGGTTTGTAAAGAGATAAAAGGTAAAGAACCTGTGGAAATCGGCAGTTACAGAGGCTTTACCATGCACCTATCTTATGACGGCTTTTACAACGAATTTCAGCTTACATTAAAGGGGGCAATGAGTCATACCGCAAAGTTAGGTATGGACGCAAGAGGAAATATCACCCGTATTGACAATGCCCTTACTGCTATGCCCGATAGATTAAAGGCTGTTACGGATCAGCTTGATAATCTCTATAAACAGCAAGAGGCAGCAAAGTTTGAGGTGGGTAAACCATTTCCACAGGAACAGGAATTAAAACACAAGGTTTCTCGTCTTGCTATTCTTGATGCGGAACTGAACATGGGCAATTCTAAGCCGCAGCAACAAGCTTGCAGACAAGTTTCTGAAAAAGAACGACCTTCGGTATTAGGTAATCTAAAGAATCCCCCACGGGTAGGTGTAGAAACCAAGGAAAAGCAAAATAAATATGTGGAGGTACGGTAATGGCAAAGCGAAAAAGGGATATACAGTTGCACTTCATGGTATCAGAGCAGGAAAGGAAGTTTATAGAGGAAAAGATGGCACAGCTTGGTACAAAAAATATGGGAGCATATCTTCGTAAAATGGCAGTGGACGGTTATGTGATACAGCTTGACTTATCTGACATTCGGGAACTTGTTTTGCTTCTGAGACGCACCAGTAACAATTTAAATCAGTTAACAAAGCGGGCGCATGAAACAGGTAATATCTACGGTGAAGATTTGGAGGATTTACAACAAAGCTATGATAAGTTATGGGATAAGGCGGGAGAAATTCTCTTCCGCCTTGCTGCAATATAAATATTGGTATCATGGACTACTTTTTCCGATTTTGATATCCTTGTTTTATAAGAGAGGGCTGCAACGAAAAGGAGGTCTGTACTATGAGAATACTGCTAAAAATAATTTTATTTCCAATTACCCTGATTCTTACCGTTATACTACTAGCTTGTGAGCTTATCTGCCTGTTTGGAACAATGCTACTGTCCATCTTGGCTTTCGTTGTATTTGTGCTGGCACTTGCTATTATTATTTTCTTAGGCGAAACACAGGACGGTATAACGGCTCTTGTTCTTGCCTATTTAATAAGTCCTTATGGAGTTCCAATGCTTGCGTCTTGGCTGATAGGAAGAATTGGACAGGTAAATGAATGGGTAAAAGCGATTTAATGGTAAAGGAGCGATAGCATTTTGAGTGTAGAATCTTTTAATTGTTGTACAACAGGAGTGTCTGAAGAAAGTAAGAGAGGCGTAGCGTTTATCTCAAGCCTTGTTTCTTGCTGGCACTTCTGTTTTTTTGTTTGTAAAGCTGTTGATGAATTTTTGATTTCTGTATGTTACAATTATTCCATCATACAAATAAGTAATGCGGAGGTGCAAAGATGAAAGAACAAGAAAATAAAGAGATGCTCTATTTTCAAAGCAAACTTTCAAATGTGGCATATAACCCACAGCGTTTTAAAATAATGTTTGGTGATGATAAATTTTTATTTGGTTTAGTTTCAGCAGAGAATGATAAATCGCCATTTGGAAAGCTGATGCAGTATAAAACGATACATGATACCTTGATAGATTTAGACTGGAAAATCAAACTTTCCTTTAATGAAGCAATTAATTTTTCGTATTCTGACACGATAACAAGTAATTTTAGCTTGATAAGAACAGATACCGAAGAAGAAAAACTTGCCTTTTATTATATTGAAAATGCTCTATTTCGGACTTCAAGTTTATGGGATATGTTAGCGCAGTTATATAGACTTTTTTATAATATTAACATTCTTAAAGAAAAGGTATATTACAAACAGATATTTAATCCTGTAAACAATCATAGCGATAGTTTCAAAACTAAGGCAAAAGAAATTTATGATTATATAGAACAAGATGATGATTCCGATTGTGAAGGAGAATGGAAAGGTAATCATTCCTTTGCTAATAACCTTAGAAATAAAATGACACATAGAAACTCTCCAAATGTTGCTGTAATTAGTGATTTTGATATGAATTTGAAACATCATCCAGCCTTTCAGTTGAAAAGGATAATTGAAGATTATGCAGTTGTTTCACAATACATTAAAGAAATCTTAGATGAGATCGAAACCAAAGTTATGGATATTTTTGATGATATTGAAAGCTAACTTGGGGGAGATAGAAGTATGAAAATATTTTGCGAAAGTGGTAACATGGAACAATCAGCACACTTTGGATGGCAAAGCAAAGAACTTGCACTATATGGCCTGCGAGAGGGGTACAAAAATAGTGCTGATGATTTGGTCAAATTAGCAATAGAAAATGGAACTCCTAAAACTTTAGATACATACATATTCCCTATATTGTTTTCTTATCGTCACAGCTTGGAAATTTCATTAAAGCATATCCATTTGCGATGCTTTGGAAGGTTGCCAAAAGGAGGGCATAATTTGCTTGCCCTTTGGGATGAAGTGAAGAAAGAAGTTATTGACGGTTTTATAAATAATGAATCTGCTATTAAGGATGTCAAAAAGTACAAAGAAAACTTTGTACTATATTCATTAGAGGGTATAAGTTTGTCTAAAGTTAGGCTTTTACTCAAAGAAATTCAAGAAGCTGACCAAAGAGAATTTGAACGAAAAATCCCTTCAGAAAAACAAACAGACCAAAACGCAGATGTATGGAGATATTTGATAAGCATCGATAACGACTTATATTTTACAAGCGGTCATTCAATCGACTATCTTTCATTAAAAGAAGGTATCTCGTATTTATATGAAGTATTAGACTTTCTATATCATATCACAAATGAATACTTATCCTCTTAACATTTAGGCGCTTAGATTGATACATCTAAGTGGTATTTTATTTGCAAAAGGAGGTTTAACTATCGCTACCACACGCTTTATTTCCATGCATCAAAACAAGGGGAAATCCATTGCTAATTGCCTTAGGGATCGTACAGATTATGCAAAAAATCCTGGCAAAACAAATGATGGTGAATACATCAGCTCTTACGAATGTGACCCAAAAACCGTACAGGGAGAATTTCTTTTATCTAAGAAAATATATTCTGACATTACGGGCAGAGAACAAAAAAATGATGTGATAGCCTATCAGATACGCCAGTCGTTTAAGCCGGGAGAAATTACACCAGAGCTTGCCAATAAAATTGGCTATGAGTTAGGTGTGAGGTTTACCAAAGGAAAACACGCCTTTATAGTTGCCACTCATGTTGATAAGGTTCATATTCACAATCACATAATCTATAATTCTACATCTCTGGACTGCACCAAAAAGTTCAGAGATTTTTTAGGCTCGGGTAAAGCTGTGAGAAAAATATCTGACAGCCTTTGTCTTGAAAGTGGATTATCGATTATTGAAAATCCGAAACGTGGAAAAAGTCATTATGGTAAATGGCTTGGAGATAAAAAGCCTGCCTCGCACTCTGAAATGTTACGACAAACCATTGATAAAATCCTTGAAAAAAAGCCTGCTAATTTTAAAATATTTTTATCACAGATGGAGGAAGCGGGATACGAGATTAAAAATGGAAAGCACCTTGCTTTCAAAGGTAAAGAACAGAAAAAATTTATCCGTCTGCGTTCTCTTGGCGAGGGATATTCTAAAGATGAAATCGAGGCAGTTATAAGTGGCAAAAAGTCTTTTGAAATTAGAAAGAAAACTGTGGGAAAACAGAAATCTCATGTCAATCTTTTAGTGGATATACAGGCAAAATTACAGGCTGGAAAAGGTGCTGGCTATGAACGGTGGGCAAAGATCTTTAACCTCAAACAGATGGCACAAACCATCAATTACTTAACGGAAAATAATCTGCTTGCCTATGAGGATTTAGAGAAAAAAGCACAGGATATAACGGATAATTTTAATTATTTATCAGCTCAAATTAAAGCTGCCGAAAAGCGTATCACGGAGATAGCAAGTCTTAAAACTCATATCATCAACTATTCAAAAACCCGTGAGGTTTACACGGCTTACCGTAAGTCAGGATACTCTAATAAATTCTATGAAGAACATACTGCCGATTTACTTTTGCATAAAGCGGCAAAGGTGGCTTTTGACAACTTGGAGAACAATAAATTACCTACTGTTAAGGCTTTACAAATAGAGTATTCTGAATTACTTTCTGTAAAGAAGAAAGCCTATGCAAAGTACCATTCCATAAAAAAAGAAAAGCAAAATATCCTGACTGCAAAGGCAAATGTTGATCGCCTTTTAGGCGAAGATTTTGAACGTGATAGAAAAGAAAAGACACAGGAACAGAGATAATCTTTCCTGTGTTTTTTTAGCTCCCAAAGGGAGCGTAGCCACACAATTTATTGTGTGTTCAATGGGGGATTGGGGATACTCCCCAACAAGCAAAAATGCAAGGTGTGTACCACCTTGCCCTGCTTGCCAAGTAAATAAGTGCTAAATTGACTAATAGTTTCTCTAAAAGAAAATGGTATAAGTTACGAGGTAGTTATTAAATGTAGAAAATAAAATTAGCTCTTATAAATAAATTAGTAATCAAAAGTAAAATCTGATTATATACGGATACTAACTATCTTTAAATAGAGACACAGGGATAGATTTTTTTCTAAATATACATAGAAGAAGTGGCTTTTTATCTTTTAAAGGCCTCACCCAGTCAAAATAATTAAACACTCATGCAAAGAATTCTTCTTTTTTACATTTACACTCGGGTCAGTATTATTCAAATTGCAATCTATAGAGGAATTAGATTTATCTAATTCCGAAACTTTGTTTAATTTTCTATATGAGAAACTAACGCTATTCATAGATGATTCCACATAGATTAGGTTATCCGTAAGGGTAAGATGCAAATCACTACTATTACTTGACAAATGGAATCACCTAGTATAAAATAATAACTACCGGTAGTTAGTATTTAGGATGGTGAATTATGAAAACAAAAGATTTAATTATTGAAGAATTTATAAAATCCTTTGGTGCAAATGGATTTGAAGGAACTTCTGTTGATTATCTAGCAAAGCAAGTTGGCATTAAGAAAGGTTCTATTTATACCCACTACAGTGGAAAAAATGAAATATTTACTATTTCCTGTGAAAAAATACTAGATAAATATATCGTTGCTATAAAACAATTGCTTGAAGTAGAGAGGGATAAACCACTAGATGAACAACTTTTTATTTTGCTTAAAACTGTCTGTCTAGAAAGTGATTTTTTAACTGCTGATGAGATAGCGTTCAGCAAGCGCGTTGCAATTTTATCTAGCAGTGAATTGTTGTCGCTTGTAGATAAATTATTAGCAAAATATGATAATTTTATTGACGACACAGTATCACGAATTTTTATTGATTGTGCTAAACAAAAAATGTTGGCAGAAGAAGAGATAACGTCTGCCATAAGTGTATATCGTATGTTGTTGGAAAACTTATATATTGATTCATTAGCAAATCAAAATTGGAATGAAAAATTGGATCATTTATGGAGATATTTTTGGAAAGGTGTTTGTAGTTAAAAATTAAATAAACTTGATTGGAGGTTTAATTTTGGAAATTATTAAGTATATTGGAGCAGCATTTTCAACTTGGTTCATAGGTTTTTTTCCTTATTTTGAAATTTATATTGCAATACCTGCAGGTTTTGCAGCGGGGCTAAATTGGTTTGACGCTTTTTTATGGGCTTCACTAGGAAATTGGATGGTTATTCCGTTTGTGGATATATGCTATGAATGGTTAATGAAATTTAATTTCATGAAAAAAATCATGGGAAAAAGTCTAAATGGAAAATGGGAAAATCGCATGGAAAAGCATGGTGCATGGGTTATACTTTTGTTAACTCCTTTAGCAGGTGTTTGGACAATAGGTGTTATTGCTAAAGCACTAAAGTTTAATCGAGCAAAACTTTGGATATATAGTGCAACTAGTGTTGGGATTACTGGATTAATTATTGCGATATTAATTATAAATGGAATTACACTAGTATCATAATTTACTTTTAATGAAGAGAGTAAATAGAATCAGGTTTGCAGACTTAACTGTTACTCCAGAAATATTTTTGGCTGGTATTTATCTTGCTTCTATACAAAACTAACATTACTATATAGATAATTATATCCAAAATCAAGTAAATTTAATGTTTGAAAACTAATCTGTAACCTTGATCGGGTAAACTCAATCTATTTCTTTTCTCGAGTCTATTCAAGCTAGAATAGTGGTTACTTCGATGAAGAAATGATCGAAACACTCGAGTCTCTTGGTTGCAAAAACTAAAATAAAGCAAAAAGCCTATGTGATACTTCATGATTATGGTTAATATATGTACCTTAAATATTTTCTCAATTTTAGATGTTATAGTGTACAAATTATATAGTGATAGAATAAAGTGTTGCAATCTACACTAATTTAAAATGATATTTTAGACATTTTATTAAATACGAAAATCATACTGGAGAAAATAAAAAAGGGGGGAAGACTAGTTGCAAAAACCAAAATGGGTATGTTGTCCTATCTGCGCCAATAAAACGAGAATCCGTATAAGGGAAGATACAGTATTAAAGTGTTTTCCACTATATTGCCCAAAATGTAAACAAGAAACTCTTGTACATATACAAGAATTTAACATGTCAGTTATCAAAGAGCCAGATGCTTAGACGCAGAGCCGATAATATGTGATTTTCATAATCATATATTATCGGCTTTTTCTATCGATATAGTGTCTGGGATTACCGTCTAATTGAAATTATATTCACTCTAAAATACTTTTGATTTTATAAAAAAATAAAACTTAGTCGTCGGTTTTTCCAAAAAATGATTTTTAGAGACAGGACGATGTAAAGGGGTGTGCTGTGTCTATTTTTTATTATTACTGTTCATCTAAAACTTGCTTATCAAAAAGGCCTATATCTTCAAGCAATATATTATCGCTACGTATATAAACATATACAATATTACTTAATAATTAATTGCTTTACTCATGCCCGACTGTGCTTTCAGCCGGGTATTTTTGCGTTTAATTTAAAAAAATCTCGGAAATTTTTCTGTAAGTTTTGCATTTTCAATATTCTCACCGTAATAGTGGCGAAAGGGGAGCAGCGGAGTCACCGCCCGAAAGGGGGTGAGAATGTGAAACCCAATAATCACGAACAAAGCAAGCAACACGCCTTTGACAGTTTCTGCAAAAAGATACTAAAGCATGAGGCAAGGGACTTCTATGATGAACTGAAACGACAGCGTAGCCGGGAAGTATCCTTTTCCGATTTGTCAGCAAAGCAACTGGAGCAGCTTTATACGGAGGATCAATACTTTGCTACCGAGCAGATTTTCAATGCTTTAGGTCTTGATGTCGCTGTGACTGATGATATCATTGCCAAGGCATTGGAGCGCTTGCCGGAGAGAAGACGAGATGTTATTCTGCTTTCCTACTTCCTTGAGCTCTCCGACCGAGAAATCGGGGATAAGCTTAATATGCTCCGTGCCACTGTCCAGTACCAAAGGACGAGAACGTTGCAACAGCTAAAAAAATTTATGGAGGGAGATACCAATGAATAATAAGACATCAGGTAATCGTCTGGTTTCTTATCCTGTCATCGTATTGGCTGCAAGTGGCGATGTGGATGCCATCAATGACGTTTTGAAACATTATGGCGGTTACATTGCTGCATTATCCACAAGACAGCTTTTCGATGAAAGTGGTAATTTGCATTTATGTGTGGATGAGGCATTACGTCGCAGATTGGAAACCAAACTGATTACCAAAATATTGACTTTCAATATCGCTTAACAGGTAAATCCATAAGGGAAGTACGCACCCCTTTCCGTTCTTCCAATTTATAGATTTCCTGCCATGTGGCAACTGTTCCTTGACAAAGAACGCAGGTCAGATAACGACTTTGCAGCATAAAGTAAAACGGATACATTCCATTTATATTGAGCCAAGCTACTTATACGCCATGACCTCTATCCAGGGAGAGCGAAAAATATCAAGTAACAAAGTAAATGTGGCAATTTACGGGCGAAGACATATAAATGGGATAATGATACTCCCTTATAGCCACAGTCCGAGCGTTGAAAGCGTCGCAGGCAATGGGTAGGGTTTCGGAAGAACGCCGATAGGGTTAAACTCCCGTGGAGCTGTGCCAACAGCCGTCTGAT